>JGI24159J19872_10009305_pt1 | contig 12873 bp, 9 predicted proteins | sample Ectturendosymbi4_FD_19872 | JGI IMG/M metagenome (IMG submission 19872)
TAGTAGTTTTTCCTCTGCACACGATGAACGAGCGAATTTCAAAACAAGTTTCTGGCTACAATTTTAAATCAACTTTCTTATTTTCGCCATGCGTGGCTAAAAGTCACGCCGCGACACCACGTTTCTCGTTTCTTTCTGCCCGAGTTCAGAGTGGCGGCGTTGTGCGTATGGACGCCATTGAATAGTGCTTGTTGTGAAGCAAAGATAGCCAGGGTGGTATTTTTTGTTTAATTGGACTGTTTGCATATTTGGACCCCCGTGGAGTTCATTTTGGCTGGTTCAAAATCAATTGGTTTCTTCCCAAAAGCTACACAAAATATTGAGTTCAAAATCAACATAATTTCTACAAACTGCATCATATTCGCAATTATGACATTTTTTTGCAAAAATTTGCAGGAGCTAGTTTCTTTTATTGTGTCATTATTACCATTATTATGAAGAAATATCATTATTATGAAGAATTACAAAATAAACAAACCCAGTACCTCAATAATAATTTAGTGCCAGCCGTTCACTTCATGAAGGCAATAAACTGGTGTGACGAAAACGACTTTTATTACGTGAAATCAATTTCTTATTTAAAAAAAATTGCTGATCGATTCCTTACTTACACCCAGTAGCGTAACTGACGGGGGGCAAGGGGTAAGCCGTCCCCCCTGGCAAGCTAAATGTAAAACTGGGCCCCCTTCAGTTGACATTTTCATATNTAGTATTCTTTAATTTGTTGTTTTTTGTTTTTCGGAGGTGTTTTCGTTTTTTTTNATCTACTATGGACATTGACGACATCCATAGATTCACTATCATTTCTTAACCTTTTTTCTGAGTTTTGGATAGTGGGCCCCCTTCAACAAAGTTTTGCCCACCTGGCTCAAACCTGTAGTTACGCCACTGCTTACACCCATTGTGGGGAGTACTATCTTGAATAAAGATATGTGCAAGTTTGAATAATCGCAAAGCATGAAAGCCTAGTCAGCTGATTTTCGAAAGCTTACAGAATAACAGAAAACCTAAAGAGTTTTAAATTGTGACGAAAACTTTTAAGAAAAATTAGGCAGTTAACAGTTGAGTTGACATTGAGCAAACACAGTTGTGATGTTAGAGAAAACAGAGAATTAGGTTCAACGTTGAGTGAGGCTCAACACATTCATGTTGAATCGAAGTGTTGCTACAAGGTGATAAACAACAATTTGTTACTTCACAATCATGCTTACGTTTCGCAAGCAGAAAACGTGTGCTTTTGGATCGCCAATGTGTGCGTTTGTCCTTCCCTTAAAAAATCCATAAACTAAGAATTTTGCTACTGTCGTACAATAAAATTCTTACAATACTTCAGTCGCCTTTAAAACATTGAATAAATCTTCAAATTTAAAACTTACCAATTACACGGCTAATCACACCAATTAAAAAAACGTCGCAGATGTTTGATATCAACGTGATTTAGGCTGTGAAAGTGATATTTTGTTTGTTTGCGAAGATCTGTTACTGCTAGCGATATGGAAAACTGCTCAACCGTCAAACATTTACCATTGTCGTTGATAACAACTCATAATGATCATTTGTCACTGACAGAGAGAAACTATAGCATGTTTTAAAATTTGAATGTATGTTCTTGTTCGGAAGCAAATATGTTTGCCTGAAGTGGCCCAGGAGTTTTATAGAAATGCCCAATCGCGGCATATACACGGAATAAGATTAGAACAATTGCTTGATAACCATAGCCAGGTTTTATGGTTTGGGGGGGGGAAACACATTTTTAGGTGGGAAATATTTTTCTTTTTGTTATATGTTCAAAAAACAAATTTTTCTGGGCACAATAAAAATTTTGGGAGCACTGCCCCGAATTCTCCCCCGTGGCTACGGGCCTGATCAGAACTATGCAGAAAGACACACACATTTGCTAATCCCAAGCTAATAGATAACAAAAGCTTGGTCAGGGTCCAAAATTCTAAGAACTATATGCAAACGTTTGAAGAAAAATGTTTCTGAAATATGTATACAATACACAGATTTTCACGTTTTGCATCTTCTCTTGGGAAATTTTCTAGAAACTTTCTTGGCTTTAATGGTTTAGTATAACAAAAATGTCTGAGGGGGAAGGCCAAGGCCAACGCTTGCATGCATAATGCATGAAAAAATAATTGTACTTTGTCTGGCAGGCGGCAGCTATGTGAGCGATTCCTCACCTACAATGTGTTTAAGTTCCAAAACTTCCAAAAGAGCAAAAAAGCTTCTTTGGAAGAAAACGTGCATGGGGCGGTCCGGGCATATTTTGCCAAGAGTTTTGAATTTTGATTCGCAGGATCTCATAAACATTTGTTCAGCGTTGTGCGTCTTCATCTGCATCGTTTATCCGCCGGCTTTAAATGTGTGAGACTTCATAAAAGTCTTCATTATTACTATATGCAACATGTCTGTGTCGTCTTTGTTCTCTACTGTTCTGTAACAGAAGGTGTTTTCCCTCTCATAGTATCGCTTGCATAAGTGCGCTTATACGTTGTGTGAGACATTCACTGCCGTCATGTCTTTCGTGTCGCTTATGTAGACTGGTACTACTGTAACACCCAAGAGGGGGTGAGTGAAAGACATCGCAATGGTGGACGACGGGCACGTGTGTCCACAGAAGCAGGCTTCAAGAATTACATTGATCCAGGCCCGTAGCCATGGAGTGGCATTCAGGGGAAGCGCCCTCCAAAATTTTGCTGTGCCCAGAAAATGTTCTACCCTCCGAACTTTAAAACCTGATTACGGGTCTGCACTGATGCAGGGGACACAAAAGTGACGGATAGAAAGAAGCAGCACATGACATTACCCACGTGGAACAAACCTTCTGAATGAATAAAAAAGCGACCAAAGCATTTTCGTTCAACTTATGAGAAGGTTCGCCCAAATTTTAACTTTTCCACGCGCTACACCACACTTCCAGGCACCAAAATGCCACATTACGTTAGAAGAAACAATGCTTGCTTTGGGATACCAAAGAAAGTCTTGTTCCCTGCTGCACCAGGCAGTCGTAACGCCCAAGGGTGGATTCAGCCAGTGAGTTTGGGGGGTTCTGTAATATTTGGTAGTCAAGTCTCATTACAGGTTCACTACTGCAAGAACACTGCTGTGACAAAACAATGGACGACAAAATCACCTCAGATCACATATGTAAAATCACGGTGAATAAAGTTACTTTTCGGAGTTTCTGGATCCGCCTAAACAAAAAACTTTAAGGAATAAGTTTCGGTTCGCCGTAATACCTGAAATTAGCCTTAAAATTTTAGCCTTAACAATTTAATGAATCTAAAGGTTTTGCTTTGACGCAGAACCGTCGCCAGAAAGTTTTCCATAGGGGGGCTTAGATCATTGTTTGGGGGGGGCTAAACCCACCCAAGCCCTCCCGTGGCGACGGGACTGATCACAATGAAGGCTTGATTTTTGAAACTTATATCATGAAGAGCTTATTGCATGATCACAAAATTACATAATCATAAAAGTATATATTCATGGAATAGCGCAACTTTAAACTCACAGTCATATGAAACAATAAATCTCTCTCTCTCTCTCTCTCTCTCTCAGAGACAGCAGCTCACTTCTCGCACAACGATGAAGGTAGTAAATCTCACAATAGTAACAGCCTGGGCTGCCAAGTTTTCATGAGTGAAAAAGGCCACGTCAACCATAAAAATGCCAGATATTATCAAAAACAGCCAAATGTGAGATAAATACACAACAACACCTTTGAATAGCCAAACGCGCTTTCAAAAGACAACATTTACGTATAAAGATCGTACAAAGCATGAAGCTCACTCAATCAATAAACTTCTCGAAAATTTTGGTCTTTGCTGAGGTGTAACCTGAAACAGCAAAACTAAAAATTATGGAATTGTAGTGCAGAGTTACCAATAAAAATTAGGTATTCAGTGTTCAGAAACAGCGTCGAGAAATCCGCCAAAATCATCTTTCTGTGCCAAACCACGCAAAAGTTAATTGGCCAAAAAGGCCAAAAAAATCCAAATCTTATTTGGCCTTTTTTCAAAAGTAAAAAAAGCCAGAGAAGTTGAAAAAAGGCCAAAAATTATCAATTTGGCCTTAAAAAAGCCAAACTGGCAACACTGGTAACAAGAAGCTTTCTTTTTAAGGGTTGGGTAAACTTTTAAACAAAGTTATACAACAACGCTTGTTAGCACGTGAAAACTTCGTTTCCTCTGAAAATTATTTGCATCTGTAAGCCACGAATCACAACTTCATGCGTGATGCACTGCAATCGAAAACATGTTTTCATATTAAATTTATTGCGAACTTCTTGAGAGTAGTTACGCATACATTTATCTTAGCCTGTGTCATCAGGGTGCCAGGGTCAAGTACATCAACGACAAGAAAAGGGCAGAATTTTTCATGCATGACCTTGCTGTGCAAAGCGCCTCTAAAATGCAGGCTACTGCAAAATTATTGCCAGTTTACGTCAAAGCAACCAGGTGCATATAAATCCATGCTTCCGCTTGTCCTTGCCACTGCATTCTTTAGCATATTGACACAAGTACAATTCGGTACAATATGGCGGATAGCAGTATGCGCGACGCGATGCAGATGCAATCGCTCTCAAGGTATTTAAACTGTTCAAGGAACAAGGTATCACTCTCAGAGCCTCTGCTACTTCATCCGCCATGTTGCGGCTCGGCGGTGATGGCATACAGAAGCGATCATCATGGCCGAGGAACAACGCCCACGCGACAAGCGCAAGTAACAAAAACATTCATCGAGAAAAAGAACGAAATGCGATTTTCCCTGCGCAGCGATGCTGCGCTCACATGACGTCACGCCAACAAGTTGGCGTTCCCGAGCTGAGTTCGAGCCGGGCCAAACACGTTGAAGTGGAATCGCGGGCAGGTGGTAGACCATTTTTAATCTCTGCTGTGATTCGGCGAGCATTTAAATGCCCAGTTAGTGATGTTAAGGTTCAGGTCGACTGCAGGCAGTGTGGTTGCGGTTTCTTTGCCTGATACGCAAATCTGTGTTGCTGATCAGAATGAGTTCAAACGTGCAGGCAGATGTGCACCATCATAAAATAGCTAAGGCGTAGCAGTGTGCAGTTGCGGCATATACTTTCAATTGTTTGGACAGCTAGAGTTTTGTTGGTTTCTTGTGCAGGCTGTTTCTGTGCAATCTTTAGCCACAATTTTTGTTCATATTGAAGGTCAGCAGTTTACTAGGTTCCAATAAGCGCCTGGAAGTTGGCAGTCATTCAGCCGTCCGGCCTTTTTCGAACGACGCGTACGTGTAGGGGCGTGCTACACGATAGCGTTCAGTCATTCGCTCAAGTTGCGAAGAGCGGGGTTCGTATATGCACGGCGCTGAGGCATGTCTGGATTTGTGATGCATTGATATACTGTAGTACTGGAACTAACATATGCAGATGTCATTTCTACTCCAGGTTGATTTGTCAGGTGGGGTAGTGTTAGTGCTGTTTAGGAAATGACAAGGAGAGGTTGCTACAGGAAAACGAATAAAAATGTGTACATCATCTTGTTGGCGAACTTGTACAGTTTTGATTTTGCCGCCTCCATTGTTGGATTACGATGCCTTTTGTCGCCGTCATATTGTAAAAGCTAGAAGAGTGATAAAGATGTACAGGTAAGTTCAGATTATTTTGTAGAAAAACTGTATGAATTTTATTAATTTTGGGGATATTCTTTTAGATCGTTTAGAAGTTAAAAATTATGACCGGTTACCATTCGTCATATGTACACTACGTTAAAGAGAAAAGCATTTCGCTGTAGGCAGTGACGTAGGTAAACGAACGCTGGTAATTGGCTGGCTAGGTGTATTCATCCGCGAAATNTTTGTTTCTTCACTGCTGTTTGTTACAAGTCATCGCCGGAAGTTACAGTTNAAAAAAATATAAAAATTGACATGTTTAATCATTCTTTGTAGGCAACAGCAGTGAGTTGACATTTACATTCGAATTGCTGAAACAGTTTTCCCGTGATCAAGGCTCAACATTCATTGTATGATATTCGTATATGCTCCAGTAATCACGAATTCACAAAGTTTTCTTACGAAAGAGACAAAGTGGAAATTAATTTTTCATATAAAACAACGTGCACTGCAAACTTCAAACACGTCTTTGTTTATCGTAGCCCCACAAATTGTTCAGTTAAAACTACCGTCGAACCGACTTTTCTAGAAACACAAATGCGTAGAAAAAGACGAAACTGATCGTCAGTGAAATCGTGTGGAGTTGCCGTTGGTTAAAAGTTTCCTTTTGTTCCGTGACAGAAACTTTTGCTGAACATTTGTATTACGCAGTGGTCAATCCACTGGTCACCATATGAGTTTGAAGCACGTCGTATTTATCCTCCCGCATGCGGCGCACGAGGGCCTATTATTAGCGAAACGATGTTTGGAACACATCGCGCTATTCAGCGCCTCTGTGTACTGCACTGCAGTGCGAAACTGTTGCAGTTAATCTCAATGGAATAAAAATTGATTTGCCTAGAGATAGAATTTTCATAACACTCATATTTTTTCAGGATTATGCAGTTGGAAATTTGTTAGATACAGATCAAGCTTGATGGTTTTGCTGTAGCTTAGACGTAAGCCAAGAATATTCACTCATCAGCTGTGAACCACTACCAGCTGCTGCAAGCCTGCAGTGGATATTCTAATAAAAAAATAATTTTTTTGTTCAACTATTGTAAAATTAAAAAAACAAATGTCTACATTTCAAAATCTATGTTTTATAAGGAAACCTGTGGGTTCATGTTCCAGCATTTGTCAGTGTCACCTGTTTACAACTGAACTACAGTACTGTAGTGGGTGTTTGGCATTTGGTTTATGTAGTACTAGTATTCCAGGGCATGAAATAGGATGGCAAACAAAAATGGTAGTGTCTGAATGGCTGCATCTGGTTTTGTGCCACATATTATAAGACTGAATTTGAGTTGTAAGTACCATGGTAAACATGGTCGAATGTGAAGTGACTAGACTAGTCACTATTTACTGCTGTGGGAGGGGTTGTTGTTGTTTCAGCTGCTGAGATATCACCTTGGTTATGTTGATTGGTTTTGTTAGTACAGAAGACACTTTATTTTGAAGTTCTGACGTAAGATGATATGTTTTCACAATCTTTGGAGTTCTTTTGATGTACTTTATCAAAGACTTTTGAAAATCAGACACAGATTGAGATTTAGACTTATGGTTAAAGTTTTGGATTAGGGTTAGGCTTCAGGTTTAGGGTTAGCAATAGCATTTAGGGTTAGGGATAGTGTTGAAGGTTGGGGTGATAGGGTTTGCAGTTAGGGTTTAGAGCTTAGGAAAGGATTATAAAAAATAATCACCACTTTAATCCTTTACTTTGATCAGAAACAACTGACATGCAAGAATTGGTCAGAAATTTTTTTGAGGTCAGCAGTGTTGCTTGGTACATTTTTTTAGTCCTTTTTGTGAAAACAGGATACGGTTGTTTGGAAACCATAAAAGCGGAAATTATAGACTACTTTTGCTTGGAAGTTAATTCCTATTTTGTCCTGTAAGTTTTCTTTCTACAATACTAGCCTTATGAGTTTCAAGCAAAGTAAGACATACCTGTCACAATGCTGTGGTTTTATCATATAGGCCATGTGATAGTCAGGATAACTAAAATGAGGAGTGAAACAATACTGAACTGCACAGGGGGTCTTAAAAAAAGCGGTAACAGTTGGAAGCTGTTTTTATTTATCACAGACATTTTGGTCACTGAAACATTTCGGACATTTGTCTCATAGTAATATTAAAACTCGATGTAACAGTGTTCATAGCCTATATTTTCAGACTGACTGAAATGACTTTTTTCGGTCATTTCTAAAGGAAGTGGCAACAAAGCCACCCATGGATCTTATTTACAGTTATTCCACCGTGCCGCCTCGCATAATGATGTGATTAGAATAGGTGGTCACTTCGGCACTCAAGTATGAAGTATCGAGTCCTGGTAGCATAGTGGATGTGTCTTACGTTTGCCATGCTGATGGCTTTAGGTTAGCCTCTCACCTTGGCACCTTATGTTTTTGTAGCATTGACTGCTTGTGCAATTCAATTTGTGCAATTCAAAACCGATTTTTCTTTACTTTCTAAACTTGTGCTTTAGGGATTAGGCATAGGGATAAGCATTAGGTTAGGGTTGGGATTAAGGTTAGGTTTTAGGTTTACCTTTTGCGTTTACTGCTGTACTATGTTTCTACCAAGCCTCCTGCATTCTTGTGCGTTGCTGTCATGTTACAGGAGGTGGTTGAATAAGGTTTCAAATTTAAAAATCCACAGCTGTTCTGTAGCCACTGACTTTCAAAAACGTTTACTCTATGGCTGTCGAACGACTTTAAAAACCCAAGTTGGAAGGCAATAGCTATTCATTGAATAAAGGCAAGTGGCTGGTAGCAACATTGGTTAATACGCTGAGGATGGCTGAAATCAGATCGAACTTGCACACAGGCTAACATGCAGCCATGTTTCCCCATAACCACAATCACAGATAAGTACTCGTGGAAACGCTGTCGTTCCCTGGGGTCACGTGACATAACAACTTTCTTTGCAAGGCAACTCATAAAATTGGCAGTGGACTTTCCATACACACCAGTGGTTTCGATTGCAACTGAGCAGTAATTATAAAGGAGGTCAGTGTATTTTTGGCATTTGGCAACCTCGGCATCTGTTGGTGCAATGTATGCTCAAGTGGCACTGACAGTGATTTAGAGCAAAGGTGTCCACCTCGTGTCCCATGTGAGGCTCAGTTATCTGATAGGGTTACATGAAGGCTAATCATTTTAAGAAACTGATACATTGTTTTAGATCGGGGCTTGTCATGCTCAGCCATTTATCAATAAAATTATCGTGACAGTAAAGTACTTTTCAAAAGCAAGGTTATCTTAGTTCAATAAAATTTTTGAAGAAATCTTATAGTGCAGTGATATATCCTTATCTTGGAAATTCTAACCTTTTATCTGGATACCAATTTGGTTTTAGGCCAAACTCATCAACTGGTTTGGCTGTGGAAATTGCATATATGAGGTCAGACCACCAGACTCCAGTATGTGGATGTAAATGCCAACATTCTTCTAAATATGCTGTTGCTCAATAAATCTGTTAAATAAAAACACAGTAGTTGTCTGATCCTATATTCAGTTTTGCTGTACAAGTATGATAATAGTTTGTTATTTGTTCCTTATGATAGATGTGTCAAAGGCCTTTTAAACTGAAAATCATCATATTGCNAGGGAAACCAGATCTAATTTGGAGAAAAAATAGAGAAACCAGACTGCATTTGCAATTTAAACAGAAGCTCACTTCAATTGTTTACATCTTGTTTAACCAAACATCAGCTGTAGTGTAGATGATATTTCCAATTCAGGACAAAATTTTAAAACCTGGGTTTCGGGTAACTGAGAAAAGAAATCTGGGAAAACCCATTTTTTAGGGTTTTAAAATGAATGCAATTTTAAGCAATAAAAACTTGATCATTTGTTAAATTACTATTGTTGGTCCCTGCTCAATTCATTAGCGAATTATTAACACCTTCCTAGTGTTTCTAACCCGGGTTTTCCCGAACCCGAAACCCGGGTTTTATGGCAATTTTTTACTACCCGAAACCTCATTTTTTTTAACTACCAAACCCGGGTATTTTGAAAAACCTGGAACAGCTGTTGCATTCAAATATTAGTAATTCTGATAACACTGAAGTTGCCGATTGGTGTGTATAACAGCCAAATTAGCATGCTCGAACTTTCAAGTATAGGCCTATCATGAGGCACAAGTGCAGGTTTTGCTCACTGACCATTGTATGTTTATTGTTNGTCCGTTTATATTTTTGTTCAATTGACCTNTTCAGATGGATCGTGACGTCATTTTGCACATACCAGGTGTCTACACAAACTTTAGTCTTTTCGCTAACNTAATCAAATAACTGCCATGTGAGGCAGTTCTTCAAAGGTATGCTGTAGTTACTAGTTAGTTGAATTATAAGCTGTTATGTGTTAGTTCACATACAAGCTGTGATTGTTTGCAAAATTGATTCGTTCCTTTAAAGTGTGCAATAACCTTCTAGTAAATATTTGGCTTTCCTTTAGAAGCAACTTTAAGTAGATTTTTAATCATACACATTCAGTTCAAAGACGTTAGTAATCAGAGAAAATCAGAAGCTTACAACCCTTTCTTATGCAACAAGNCTCAACTAACACCAAAGTGCAATTTGTGCTCCATTATACAAGTTATACAAAAGGAGGTGGTTCAGTGGNGTACGCAGAAAATTTTCATGGGGGAGTTTCAATCAGTGGCATTTGGTGGTAATTTGTATTTGGTGTGCGCTGTTCGTGATGACTAACTATGATGTCATATTCATGTTTCCAAACAAACTTTTTCACCAAATTTGTTTACACAATATGCATATTCTTCTGCATGCACTTCCCTTAATTTATGTGTCATAATTGTACTGAATATATATATCAGCCCTCCAGGTTACGATATCAGAGTAATACAAACTCAACGCCATGACACAGCAGTTCATGATTGCGAAAATATCAGGCTGCGTGCTAATACAGGGAAGAAAAACATTCATCACTGCTTCAGGGCAATTTACAACTACAAAATCAAGCTGTGCTAATGCCTTGTCGCATACGAGCAGTGGAACACAAAGTGTGCGACTGGACTGTCTAACGCATACCCCAGTTTGCAAGACCAAATCTTGCCAAACTACACAAGAATTGAGAATGCGCATAAAGTACGCAAGAAAACAATCGAGTTTTTGTTATGTATAGAAGTCCAGCAGATTTTTAGTTTTCCTTTTACCCTGCTGAGGCGTTATCAAGTGCCTGAATGCTTCTATGTTAAAAACTGCTGTTTTTGAGCTTGTGCAACAGTTATATCATGCTACAGAAACTGGTAATGTAGCCAATGCGGTCAGTACTTATGCTGCTCAGCCGTAGCAGACAAAATGAAAACAATTGTTTCGGATAAAGTGAACTATCGCGGAACATAATCCTGAACATGCGTAGCGGACGAAAGGTCTGCAAAAAGTGGTGAGATGATTTCTGGATGCAGCCGATTACCCAGATTCTTACCAAAACCTATTTACGGTATTACTTTTTGGCCCATTTACAATGTTCCTTGAAATTTGCACGCAAGTTCATTCCTTGGTATTTGCATTAAGTAGAAAAATTAACAAGCAAAAAGTTTGTGAAACCAATCAATCTCCTTTGCGCAGGTAATGAAGCTTTGCAAAATATCAAGCTCAAGGGGGGATTTAACCCCAACCCCCCTTGCGTATGACCTTGAGGTGGTTCAAGCACCTAAAGGTTGATCAATAATGTGAAATCAAAGCACACAATCCATGTAATCCATGAGAATGATACCACAAAACTATTCCGACACAGGAAGAGATCTTATCACAAATTATGAAAAAGGAAATGAATCTTTTTGAAGCTACAAAGAAGAGGTCAAATAACCTTGAAAAACTGTTTCATGCCTTAATTACAATCAAGCCTAAATCAGCTCAAATAAGTGGAACCAGACAGGGCTTTTTCAGCCACGGGACTATTTGTCACAACTCAAACAGACTGAATGATAAAAGTGTGCTTTGATTGTCATACGTCAGGATTATAAATATCATTGAAAGACTGCTTGAATTAATCAATAATTCCCTAATAAATGGCAGAGGGACAACCAGTAGTAATTTCACAATGATATTGACTTGTATCGGTCAAGATCGCGATCATTTCAAAACTAAAAAAAAACGGGTTTTCCAGGGTTTCTTTTCTCAGCTACCCGAAACCCGGGTTTTAAAATTTTGCCTTGAATTGGAAACACTAGTTCTGATAGACTAAGGTTAGAATACAGCAGTTTGCACATGCTTTTGCGCAGAAATATCACTGCTGACGATTGCACTAGAGAGCTGTTCAAACCCTCGAATGATTCGGCAAGTCTTTGCACCTGCAAGGAACTAAAAATTTTTGGTTTTGGGTTTTTTGAGGGACATCATAAATTTGAGTTGCTTTAGGGCTTTTTGGCCTACTTCATCTTGCCCTAGGCCCAAACTGCTAGATGTTAGTATTTCATTAAAGTTTTTATTGGAAACTAAATGGAAACACTAAGTGTAGACCATTGTGAACCTTGGTGAAAAATCTTAATTGTATTAATAGTTTACGGCATTCTTCAAATTTCAACTCATGGGCTACTGCTCTTCATAATGTACATCAGTCCCTGTCCTTTTGTTCAACTAAAAAATGGTGTTTTGTTCACCAAATAACTACCTATCCTGTCTATCTTTTGTGCAAACTATGGTTAATCTTGAACTACCAAAAGCAATTCAATAAAATATTCTAAATTTTTATCTTATGATGAGAAAGTACAAGGTAATTTGGCAAAAGGTTTCACCATTAAATTAAGCAGCCATTACACAATTGCATTAACTCTTTGGCATCTGGCTGCTTTCGGGGATTTCGGAAAAAAAGCACCTAAACGCACGTGGCTTTGTGCAGGAATTTCTCTGGTCCAGTATGCTCTACAGACCCCGTAAAACTCTCAAAAGACGCGGCAAATCTTCTAGTCTGCACTCGAACAAATTTTTTTTGCTTGGGGGTGCAGATTTTTTGTGAGTGACGGCATAAGTGGAGGATTTTTAGGCCACATTGGCCCACTTTGCCTGGCCCTGGTGCCAATCGTTAGGTGGTAGTATTTCGCTGAAGATTTCACTGGCAACTAGGCTGCAATCCATGAGTCTTTTAATACTTTGGATGACCTGCTGATGTTTCGGGTTCAAAAGTTATCATGTAAGTTAGTACAAATATTTGACTAATTAGGTAATTATATAATTAATTAATATGTTTATTTTAGATCATAACTTTTGAACCAGAAATGCTAGAAAGT
>JGI24159J19872_10009309_pt1 | contig 12871 bp, 10 predicted proteins | sample Ectturendosymbi4_FD_19872 | JGI IMG/M metagenome (IMG submission 19872)
GATATTGGGGTAAACAAACACGCTCGCGTCAGGAACGTTTTGGCCAAGTCCGAGCCGGATATACAGGTAAAAAAAGATTAAAAAATAACAACAGGTTAATGCGAACGATCGCAACATTATGGCTGGCGAATGGAGTTGGAAACTACAGCGGGCAGCGGCAATGCGTAATCTCATATAGGAGGTGGCTTAACGAGAACCGGGCGCAATCGTTGACGAGTGCAGCAAGGATAGTAGTTTTCAACTAGAAAGCATATTATTTGATGTAGCGCTACTCGAACAAACAAATGATTCCGAAGAATGCCTTTTTGAAGGTGTCAGACAAGGGCAGTGAAATACATCGCTTCGCTTCTGAGCTGGTCAGGCAGTAGGAAACAACTAGGTAAGCATTTGTTTCAGTAACAGCAGCATAGAAAGGGGCTAAGAAACTTCAAATGCTCGTTTCATTTTTTTTCGTTTTTTGTGGCCAAGACTGGCGTCTGGGCAATCGTCTTGGCGTTTTCTGGAGAAGTTCATCAGTTTCGACGTTTTCATATTGATGTATCGATAAAGTCGCATGCATATGAGTAAGCAGAAGCGGTAATCGGCTTTCGCCTTAATCTGTCACCTCTGACATCTCGGTAATTGTTTGCGCAGCTCTCTTTAATGAATCTTGGCAACGGCGGTAAAAACCGGACTTCGATCGCATTTACTGTACGGGCAAGAGGTCAGATAAAAGAATCGTCTGGTACATTCGCGATAGAAAACAGTGCATAATGTAAACAAAAACAAAACAGTATTGTTTCTTGGTCCGGCAGTGCCCGCGGGCACATTCCGTGAATGCGTCTCGTGAGGCAGAACGACGAGTTCTTTTCCGCCTTCGCCAACATCCACGGCCGCCGCACGAAACGCGCGAAAAGCTGTTTCGTGAAACAGACAAAGACGTCTTGACGAAGAATTTCTTGCTTCTTATTTGCATAACGCAAGCCCGAAATCTTGCATATTAAAATCTGTTTTGCTGGCCAGGGTCGCGCAGACTGGGACAGTCCTGGCAGCAGGTTTTTGGTTTTTCGAAGCAGGGATTCTCTCACTGCGGTGGCATCATTCCCAGATATCTGTTTTCCTCTTCCAGCGCGGAGAGCATTGAGCTCATGTTGTTTATGGCCATGTTGCTGGCAGGGAGTTGCCTGGTACCGGGATACGGCTTGTTCATCAGAGGAGTAGCTGGCAGAAAAAGAGACAAAATGAGCTGGAAAACATAGGGGTAGGGCGTAGCCGGGGAGGACAAAGAGGGACATGCCCCACAAAAAAATTTCTTGCGTGTCTTGTCAATTTGTACTTTCAGAAGCGGCGCCCCAAACAAAATACTGTTGCTCGCTAAAAGTCAAAGGATTTGGTCGCCCCAAATTTTGGGCTCGCCATACGCTACTTTTGAGAAAGGTCTTTTTCAAAGAACCAGCATGTAATTCCGCGGCCAAGACACCACTTCAAACTGTTGTTTCAACAATGCATTCGCTGTTCTGACACAGTAGCTTTGCGCAACAACGTTGAAAAGACATGCTCACAGCGTTTGCTGGTTGATGCCACTGTTGTCGGAGGGACTTACCCATTCGAGACGAGAAAGCCGACATCGGCGGCAGAGTGACGTCAGTGTTTGTGCCGCTCATTGCGTCATCGTTGTCAAGGGCAACATCGCCGCGGTAAGCTGCGAAACGGAAGTTTGATATGTTAGGTTTCCTCACGTGAAAAGTGCCCCCATGCAGAACAAGTGAATCCTGCAGAGCGACATCTATTTTACTGTTAAGAATAGAGCTTGACACGTGTTTCCAACTTTTGTTGTTGCTTTTCATTCTTGTGGCAATGTCAAGCTGGGTTGTAGGTGCGGATGAAGCAGGAATGAAAAAGTGGCTGAAACTGCACGAGCACGTGCTTCTGGCCGGTAAAGCAATTTAAAGTAATTTAAAATAATTTGGCACAAGGCATACTTCAAGGAGATGCAAACGGTTTAATGCGTTCCTGTGTATTTCCATAAACCTCCCGTCACGCAAGTCATTTAATAAGAAATCAAAAGCGCTTGACGTCAACCCAACACACACTTCGTGCGGTCAACGCACCATTATCATTATCTGGTCCTACCAACACACCATTATCACCGTCTGGTTCTGCAAACTCACCATTATCTCCATCTGGTCCGGTTGTGCTGTCTGCCGGCATCTTCACGTAGGATTGGTTCTGCATTGCACAACGTTGGCATTTAGAAGCATCAGCCTTTGAGACCTCACCAGACGAACCAAACAACACCCCAAAAATGCGACAAAAACTATTCTTACGCACAACAGGAATAGAAAATTTACGAATTGCAAATCAAGCGTTTTTAAAAGTAGAACATCAGACACGAGGGAAGCCCGGTGGAAGTCCCAAGTATACGCGCAGTCGATTTTAATCACTTTAATGCAGAGATTTGAGCGAAATAGCAATCAAGTCTCCGTTACTTGGGCATTCACCTCAAGATGGCCAAGTATGGACGTTTCGCAGACGTCAGAGTAACAGCCACCAATGCGACAAACCACACGAGCAGCCCTAAAATAGACATCGCGTGTAAAAACTAATTGCTTTTGTTCAGAACTCCATTTAACAATATCCATAAAAATAGATATTAAGAAAGTACTGTAACGCGAACTGCAGAGCGCAAAGTTCGTTTCATCTGAAATCTCGTGCGTGCTGACGTCAAGACGCACGCCGCGCTCGAAATGCCAAGATGACGACTCGCTGCGCAGTTGAAGCAGGTCATGCACTTTCGTTGACACCATAGGCTGACTAAGCAAAATTACAAGACCGGCAGTCGGACATCAAGCGCTATTCCACTAAAGCAGTGTTTCTGGGGAACCCGGGGAACGCGTCAAATAAATTTCCGGGGGGGCGCGAGCCCTCACGCGCCCTACAACATGGAAAGTTTGATCATCAAATTTACCAATAAATACATTTGTTTTTACAGCTCATTAAAAGTCAGGGGGTTTGGAACAAAGGGCAATAACTTAAGGGAGGCGTGATGGAAAAAAGATTAAGAACCACTGCACTAAAGGGAGCGTTTTTTGCCAACCGCATTCATTTCCCAAGCTTTTTAACAAAACACAGTCGCACCGCACCAACCTCGTGGGCGTTGTGGTTGTCCAGAGTTTCCGGCTGAAGCGCAGGAATGCAGTCCAGGAAATCTTGCTGCAGGACTTCGTTCGGAATCTGTGCAGAGCAATGGTCGGCGAAAGAGTGAAAACAACGTTTTAAACGTCGTTTCGGGAGCGCCAGTCAGTTGGTACATAGGCCCCGGTGTGCGAACCCCGACCAACGGTACATATGGTACAGGTTCTGACCAACGGTACATGTGTTATATATCCTGACCAACGGCACATACGGTACAGATTCTGACCAACGGTGCATATGGTACAGATTCTGACCAACGGTACATCAACTGAATGACAGACAAACCCATGTGCTAAAAACTTGATGTCAAAACACTTTTGAAAGGGTGTAGTAGCATGTATGCACTGCAAAATTGCCAACTATTTCTTTGCGATCCAAAAATTATTTCTTTTAGTACATGCAAGCATTGCAATAGTATTTGGACAGCAGTATATCAAAAACGCATACCCTGAAAACTGCCGTAGACTTAAACCGGCACTCAGGTTAAGATGTTGCGTTGATACACAACTATTCTCGAAAGGGTACGTCAAAACGTTACTTTGAATGGCTTGGTCAACAGACCACCGCATCAGAGAAAACCATAAAGGTGTGGTTGGTCGCGAGAAGAGCACAAAATTCTTAATTAGGTGGATAAGTTATTTTATTCGATGATTTTCACACAACGTTGACAATGTTCCTGCTGATAATATCAACATTTAACAAATACATAAGCCACCGCCCTTGCTATCTAAAACAATGCTCCACTCAAACTGTTCGCGGTTGTGTCGTTTCGACTCTTACCTGAGGATCCGGGGTGCAGTTGATGCCACTGCCTTGCTGTCCGTGGGAGGCCTGGCTCGGCGCAGCCGACGGGGGTGCAGGGCCCTGTGGGGCCATCCCGTGAGGCACGACGTTCTGACGCAAGCGCGCCATGCGCAATCGGTTTTGGTGAGACGCGCTGCTTCCATTTTGCGGCGGCCTTGGTGTTAAGGAGGCAGCGGGATCATTGACAGTACGGTGCATTCCCGGATGGTGCGCCGCCGAACCGGGCGGGACAGGGTGGCCGTGATACTCCATGGGGGGATGCATTCCGATCGGGGGCTGGTAGCTGTTCGGTGAAAATTGCTGCATCATGCTGAGCGCAGCATTGTGCTGCGAGACAGGCGGCACGCGGTCGTATCGTGGTCCCTGAGCGGAAGACATGGGGGGATATCCGCTGTAGTGGCCAGACGCCATCGTGTGCGGCACTTGGGGGTGAGCATGCGCCTGCGGTGCGTGTCCTGGGGCGGTGGGAAAGTTTTGCTCCGGGGCGCCGGAGAAACCCCCTGACATACGATGGGTGTGTGGGTTGTATTGAGGGTAGGCAGACGGATCCGGAACGTGACCCATGTCTTGTCCTGTACAAAACGTACGGTATTTGAGAAATACCATAACAGATTTTTCCTTGCAATTATTGGGCAACCGCGCAGTAACTCCATATTCTGCAGTGCTCTTTACGGGGCTAGATGCATAAAACGCGCAAAAACAGGGCACATCCTAGGCCTAACGCGCCGTAAGAATGCGAAACTCGTTAATCATACAAGCTATATTTATAATTGAAGATTCGTCAATGCGAGATTAGTAAGAAAATTAAGATATTAATCACTCACGTACACGCATCGGTTATGGCTACAAGCACAAGCGCAAAAGGAGTGGTACAGTGCTCTTGATCTAAACAGTCGTTTCATTCTCGCTTATATCTAATACATCAATCATTTTGAACGCTTCAGAACGATGGTACTCAACTAGAACCCGCTATTATCAAACATCAATAACATAAAAACAATATGATTACTGTAAGGTCCACGCTGGCCACCATGCGTCAGGTCTGCATGCATGTTGTCCAACAATAGCTGCTCGTTGACGCCTCCGTGCGGATTGTAACTAACAAAGTTGGGCTGTTGCTGCTGGAGTGGGAGTTGGTTGAGCGCCATTGTGCTGCCGTTGCTCTGGTAACCGCTTTCGCTGCTGAGGAAGCTCCCGTTGCTGTCGGAGCGCCTCCTGGCTCCAGGCTGCGAAGGAAAAACGCACTTTGCTGAACGCGTTTGGTGAAGTGCAAGACACCGGCAGCAACAGCAAGCGCTGCAATACACTGTCAGGGCCATTCCAAGCATTAAACGTTCGTCTAACTCAGGGACTACCCAACCTTTCTCTGACTATGTACCCCTTCAGTAGTTCGACAGATGTGCATGTACCCCTAAAATTTCTACAACAAAAAGGCTGAGTAAAATTGCAAATATCCACTGAATTTTTAATTGAACTTTTGTAATTTAGAATATTTGGAAATAAGTAAAATCTAAATTTACTTTTTCCGTCTACCGCTAACCTCAAATGTACACCTTCAGATAGGCAAATGTACCCCTAGATGTACACCAAGTTGGGAACCACTGGTCTAACTCAATCAGTTTCTCTGACAACGAAACGTCCTACATTCACTGACTTGCTGTACGAAAAGAAACGATCTCAATTACGTAAAAAGTGGTTTGAGGGAGGTACGACTGCAGCTAACAGAGCGACGGACCACGTTTCGTTGGTAGTGCAAAGAAAACATCAAACAGCCCTGAACGTACTTGGACTCCAGGGTTGTTATCGTATCCCGGATGTTGACCTGGCTGGCCTCGTTGGCCGATTCCAGGCAAAGGAGCGACGTTATTCCAACTATTGTGACGTTGCACTGAGGGCAGCCTGTTGGGGTCAACCTGAAATTGAAAAATAATCGTGAAATTCCAACAGAATCCATCAAAATTGTTCTTATTATGTTTTTAAAAGAAACAGCACATGCCAGTCACCAAAGTGCACTCAGCAAATTTAAAGAGTGTTGGGCAGGAAACGTAAACAGCGAAGTCGGGGCGGTTTTCGTCCTTGTTGCCATGACAACGGATTACCAAGCAACGGTTCGCAAAAAAATTACCACAAACCTGAGAAGCCCTGCGCACGGGGTCGCTACCCCTGCGACAAGCCACGTTCACATCGTGCGGCTGGGGAGTCCTTCCCTGCCTCACGTACGATTCTTCGCTTCGCCGGCGCTGGACGTCCCCCGCGAAGCCCGACGGCGGGCCCATGTTGCTGGGTGGGGTCGGTTGGATATTTTGGCGATAGTTGGCGCCATGGTTGGGCGCCCGTTCCCTGGTGTCTTCCAACCTGTAAATAGGACCGAAAATTCACCGATCGAAAAATACAAGGCGTTACGACGAAGTACATCCGGCGGTTATACCACGCTCTTTTTGTTTACTTGTGCCAGACGATAACAAAATTCCAGAACCTTCTTCCATCAGCCTCCGTGGTTATAGGCGACGCAAAATCTTCACCCGTTTAAGCGAAATTTTGCTTCCACCCCGACAAGCACGAGACATCCAAAAAACAGAGGTCATTTCAAAATGCTGTATCATCCCCCCCTCAATGAAACGCGCACTCCTTTTTTGTACGTACTCCCCGTGACCCTATTTACATGGTGTTGTGACGACACACTCAAGCCATAACGTGGAATGTGCGAACGTGACAACAGAAAGTGACTAGTGCCATTTCAAATAAGTTTGAATCAGTAAGCACGCAAAAACGAATTTTGAGACACGTGAAAAATAAGGGTGAACACCCAGGTTTGGGGTAGAGTGGTCGATTACTTCAAATGCCCAGATCATTTTAATATTTACCATGCAAGAAACATTTTTGTGTTCATTTTACCTTTCTTCGCAATAGGCTTACTGAAAAAAGACCTTTCAATAAACGTTTTTGATTGCCGCTCAAAAACTGACGTGAAAACCAACGTTTTCTGTTTTTGATCCTTGCATTTTCAGCGCTTCCAAAAAATATCTCTAGAATTTTCCATGGGTTTGAAACGAAGACGATGCAAGTATAAAATGTCCTATCATCGATAGTAAAAACTCACAGATAACTGCGCAAAGTTGAAACTTAAAGCACCAACAGAAAACCTGACCCCAACTGGAAAGCTTCCGAGATATCGTTCTTACCAGCGACTAAGGTGACTGTTGTTGTATGTATCGCGCTCAGGCGGAAGTGGAGTGGGAGGTGGTTGGCACGCAGCCTCGCTGAACTTTGACCTCAGGAAATGAAGTTGATGGTGACTGATTGCGTTTGAATCGGAACCGGACGGATATCGAACAGGAACTAGAAAAAGTTACAGCAACGAATGCAAAAGTACGTATAGGTCTTGGATTTGTCCACCAGCGGGAAATTTGTTCGGCAAAACTGTCAGCACACGGCTAAATACTTTAAGTAAACCCCAAGTCAGTTTGAATCTTATCTGTAGCAAAATTAGTCTCGAATCAGTTGCATCGCAATTATTCCGACGAAAACTATTATTGTGACGCAATTATTGTGACTATGACGAAACGATAGAAAATTTACTAGTAAATTTACCTTGAAGAACAAAGCTTAGCAATAATTAACGGAAGGTTAAGTAAGAATTTATATACTGCACTGCTTTTGTGCATTTAAACTGGCTTTGAAACGCCTTTCTGAGGTTATGAAGCGTACTTAGAAACTTTGCCAATAGCCAAAAGCTGTAAACCAAACAAATAAAAAAGCGGTGAAAAAAGGCAACGTATATGGACATTATGCCATGCGCATCACCACCACACGACTAATTTTTCAAGAGCAAAATGTTTTCCTCTCAAAACCAACAACTCACCATGCGAGTTGGACATGGTGCTGGACCGGCGGGACGAGTCCAGCGAGATGGGGTCATATGACCCTGCGACATTGATTGCGTTGTTTGAAACCTGAAACGCAATCACAGGTCGGTAAACAGCGACCACGCGTCTTTAGGAGCGTTGCCCGCAGAGAAATTGTCAAAACAGTTTTATTCGTCCAAACCAGGGGGGTCTCCAAACTACGGCTCGCGAAGACATTTTGACGGTAATTAAAATGAATATATTCACGAAAATGTTTTTGATTTGGTGTGTGACGTGTCNTGAAACAATCACATTGCGTAAGATGTCCGGCCCTCGAACTGTTGTGTAACAGCNTNTGTGGCCCTCTGACAAAAATGTTTGGAGAACCTGATCGAAGCNATNCTTAAGGGTCCTGCTTCAAAGANTGCACAGCCATTGNGCCAAATTTGAAAACGTCGCTGATGCGATGGTTNGTTGAGTCAATTTTATGAAGANTTTCCTTCATGAAATTTGTCAAAAGAGTTTCAAAACCGCATCTGCTGCATGATATCAAGATTTTGCAAGCAAATGTCAATGTTTGTTCCCTTGCAAACAACCAAGCCTTTTCAATTTCAGTTCCAAATTAAGCGTGCGACCAAACACAGTGGCGCAGCCGCCCCAAAAAGTTTTGGGGGGCGAACCTTTCGCTTTTAAGCAAGCAACAGGATTTTGTTTGGGACACCACCTCTCAAAGCACAAAATGACAAGATACGCTAGAAATTTGGGAGACCCATGACCCCCTTGCTTACGTCCATAACCAAGCACCTTCACTCCTCACCTGACTCGCTTTTCTGCTGCATTGAGAAGCCATGGACGACTTCCTGCTAACGTCACTGACCGTGCCGCTGTCGCGTCGGTCGTTGGCGATCAATGCCATTGGTCGCCGCGAGGGCAGGAGCCCGTTCGGCAGGTACTTCCCCTGTTTTTGCAGCTTGGTTTGCGGCGTGGACGACGTGACCTCTTGATCCCCAATGATGGCTTTGTTGATGCCTACGATACGAATGATTGCAATCGGGGTTGAAATCCAGCAATTGATTAGGTTATCACACATGAAACTCGTGGTAAGTGTCAGAAATTACGACATGCACCAAATGCGGCATCGCTTCTTAGATTGCGTAAATGTTCAATCCAAAAATCGCCTATGATTTTCAACTGCTTTACAGCATTATGAAAACAAGGCCAACAAAACAGATTTGAACGTCTCTTTTGTGGATGTTTCCTTAGTTTATTTGGCCCACACAGTACACCATTGCATCTGAATGAAGAGCACGTTACTTCGAAAACTAAATTTAAGTTGCGCTGAGTTTTTAGAACCACAACTTATTATGATCACCCACTAATCATCGTTTTTCACGCTTGTTAACAAAACACAACAATCCATTTTACTGCAGTACATTTGGCGAGTTCTTTAATTTTTTAAAGATAACAATCACCGGTGCAATCGTTCGAACAGCACATGTCTGACGCTGTAGGCGTCCATTCTACCTTAGTTCCCCTAGCGATTCTTTCTCAGACTAACCATATTTTGCTTTTTCAGCGAGGGGGGAAAGGCTGTTTCCGTCCAGTTCCAGCAGGTCAGCGGCGGTCCTGTCCACGCTCGCCGGATGGTGGCCATTGCTCAACAAAAGCGTCTGCATTTTTCTGTTCACATTGCGCAGCACTAGACCAGAGACCGCGTTGTGACCCCTGCTCAGGGCCTGCACGCCGCCAGACGTCGAGTCTGCGAACAGGAAAACGCTGTGTTGAAATCATGGCTGTACTCGACACTAGAGTCGAGACGGTACTCGACCCGAAAGTCGAATCGGTATTCCACCCAAGAGTCAAGGTGGTATTCGACCCGAAAGTGGAAACGGTACTCGACCCAGGAGTCGAGACGATACTCGACCCGAAAGTGGAAACGGAACTCGACCCACGAGTTGAGACGGTACTCGACACGAAAGTGGAAACGGTACTCGACCCACGAGTCGAGACGGTACTCGACACGAAAGTGGAAACGGTATTCCACCCAAGAGTCAAGACGGTATTCGACCAGAAAGTGGAAACAGTACTCGACCCACGAGTCGAGACGATACTCGACCCGAGAGTAGGTTCAAAACTCTCGCAAAAAAACTGACTCGACGCTTGCGGTGAAAAAAAAACGATTCTTGTGGACGAACAACCCGGTCGGGTAAAAAGCCAAAACAACAACTCGGCATTTGCGCAAGTAAAAAGTAGTCCCCAAACACTTCACCAGCGATACAATCGGACGAATAATCTACGCGGATTACGGATATCTCGCTCACCTGGAAGCGGATTTTCGTCGACGACAATGTCGCCATCACTGTCGCCGTCGTTACCGCCGACCACATCCACGCCGGAGTCATTGTTCTGTGACGTCATGTGCGGGGAGTTTTGTGGCGTCACAGACACGTCAGAGCCAGAAGTGTAGGAAGACTGGTTACTTCGTGGGTTGCCGTGAGGATTGTTGTTCTAAAATAAAGAAGTTGTGTACGTTTTCCCAAAAGATACATCGTATATATATTTACTGCGTTTATACACAAAACGCATGTTCACTGCGTTTATACACAAACCCAAACCTGTAACGATCCTTGGACGCAGGCCCGCAACCATAGGGGTAACCCGGAAATTGCCCCCACAAAATTTTTCAAAGTTATTTTGAAAGCGTCAAAAATACAAGTTTCAGCCTCCCTCCTCCGCGAAATGTCCAGCTGGTTGCGGCTCTGTATGGACGCCCTGGGATTTTGCTTTTACGCACACAACGTCGCTGCTGCAATAAATGTTATTTTCGCACGAAGCTGGTTCTTGTTCGACTTCAAAATCCTGCTCGAAGACCCAGCAAAACTAGTATCTTCCATAGATAAAAATCACCAGGATCAGGTCATCTCAAGCGCATAAAAGCATTCCGTACCTGATCGTTCGACTGCGACGTTGCGTTGGGCGAAAACGCCTGACAGTTGGACTTCGAGTTGGAATCCTTCCGTTTGTCTTTGCTCATACCGGGTTCCTGCAACGACAATGATGTTTATGACGAAACACAGGACATTAGCAAATCGTCACGACACTCGACATTTTTTTCCAACCAGGTAAGCATTGCGTGAAATCGATTACAGCCAGATAAATGGCGCTTCCGAAAACCACAGCGCATGCTTTTACTACTTTTTATAGAGGCATGATGTCGCACACGCTGCCGTCTGCCCAAGATCGCCTGCGCTCGGCTGCAGGGCAGGATAGCACACGTCACAGTGATCTTGCAGCCGATAAAACAGCTTTCGAAATTCAAATTGTGCCATCATTTTCGTTTTATCAACAGATCTGAGTTCGATTTAATTACAGTACAACACCTGGTCTCACCCATACGAAAAGTTAACGACCCGTGACTGCATCAGCGAACCACAATAAACAAACAAACGTGCGACGATAGTGACGCCTGCTTTAGAAAGCCCACGCTGCTACATATGATGAACAGTTACCTGCTTGACCGTGACGCCGGTTTTCTCGTCACGTTCCATCTGCGCCTTCATGCGTTTAGTCACGTGAGCTTCCGGACCATGCACAGTCTTCACGTGCTTGCGCAGGGAGCTTGGATCGGTGTAGCGCTTCGTACATCCGGGGATTTTGCAAGCATAAGGTTTCTGGACACAAGTGGTTTTGAAGAAAAACATGTTTCGCCAACAAGCGATTCAAGTAAACGGCACAGCGCCTGTTTGAGTAATACAGCAGCATACAGAGCACTGCAGACCCTTGGCGATTGTCAACAAGCCAAATAGAAAAGACTTCTCCACGATTGATAATGGTTTGATCACATCTTTGTCCCTAAAGAAACGTAGCACCAAACACGTCCTAGGTGCATACACGGTGGAAATGTTCCAACATAGTACAGATTTAGCGCTAAAGGGAATAAAGAGCTTTCCACGAAAGTTTGGATTTCGTTTGAATCACTTCTATCTTGTCAAAACTACACTCTCGTGCCACCATTTCTGAAAAACAGCCGCGTGCGAATTCTCAAATCACTGTCTGCTCAGGTGATCTTAAAACACTTTGTAGAATGGCTTTAAAATGTCGGCAGACGCGTTAAAACATCAAAAAGAACGTGCGCAGGTTTTCTACGCAATTTTGAATATATATTTCCAGACTTTTCCAAGACCTTTTCCAGACATTTTCTGGACTTTTTTCAGACCTAACATTTGCGTACGACCTGCTCGGATCAAATACAGGCGCTATATTATTTAACACGATGTAAGTAAAATGATATAAATCTTGAAATAAAATATTATGAAACTGTATGTCAAAAGAACAAGTCTGGGAGATTATTTTCTTTTTTCATACTAACAGACCCAAAGAAGATGTTTTCCCAGACTGGAAAATGACAAAAAAATTTTCCACACTTCAACACTGCGTAGGAACCCTGCATGTGAATTACCGCAGTCAATTAACACATCCTTCTTCAAACGCTTTATACCTCGTTGGAGTGGGTCCGGTTCTGATGCTTTGCCCGGTCCGATGCGTTGCTGAACGCCTTCGAGCATGACGGGAACTCGCACACGTAGGGTTTTTCCCCGGTGTGAGAACGCAAGTGCGTCTTCAGATTTTCCAGACGTGAATAGGCTTTGTTGCAGCCTTCATACTGGAAAAGCACGAAAAAGTGGTGAACGCACTGCTGAGCAGTCACAGTGTTACTTTCGTGCACTGCTGGCAACGAGGACTATAGAAAATGTTCGTTGCTTCTATCAAAACATAAAACCACGGGCGTCGGAAGGAGGTCAGGGGGGACTTTTCCCCCCTGTATTTTGGAATTTGACATTTTTCTGATAAACGTTTAGCAAGAAAAGGTTGCTTTCTGAGTTTCGAGTGGATAAAATGAAAATTCACCAACACCACCTGGAAAAATCCGCTATTTCTTCCTTTCTGAAAAAAATACTTCCGACCTCCATGTCCGAAACGAAGCATAGCGGGCAAGAGTGCGCACCACGGTATTATAAATATCATTCACTTTTGATTTTGAGAATGAC
>JGI24159J19872_10009312_pt1 | contig 12868 bp, 11 predicted proteins | sample Ectturendosymbi4_FD_19872 | JGI IMG/M metagenome (IMG submission 19872)
TTTGTTTGACAACTCGTATGTAAACCTTAACCAATGTGTCAGTCCATCAAAGAATGGGACAAGGGCGTAAACTGCTTTGTTGTACAGAACAAAGAGANCTNAAATTTTTGGGCCATGCTACACGCCAAGGAGAACTTGAGAATCTTGCTCGAAGTTGTAGAATCTCAGGAAAACGTGCNAGAGGTGCCCAACGTTTTACTTATATCAATATCTTCAAACGTTTATATAAAAATCCTGGGCAATTATGGGAGACTGCACGTAATAGAACACGACGGGAAAACATCATATGGAGAGCTGGATCAGTCATGAAACCTAATGGGAGAAATGTAAACCTGCGTAGGTCGACGATGGGGGTTGAGACCGCAGTCAAGCATAGCATTAGCATTGGGAGGGAAATGTGCATTGGGATGGAAATGTGCATTGGGAGGGAAATGTGATGCATTCGCACCTGTCTGCTCAATTCGGAAAGCGTGTGCAAGTCTTCACAGCAAAACTTCCAGATAGAGAAACAGTGTTGTTGATTTGAACAAAGCAATTTTCCGCCAGAAAGCGAAAATATCGCCGAGTTTGCCAAGCGAACAAAGAACACCAACGTTACCGAGGAGCACAGCATTTTGCTGATAGCTAACGAGACGTGGCAGAGTAGCTGCGATTATGAGCAGGGCCGTCGCCAGCAGGGGGCCAGTGGTGCCCGCCCCCTCCATTTAAAATCTGTGCCTCCCCATTTCACGTTTGACCCCCTGGTTGCTGCATACATCTAATACAGTATTTTTATGTGTCCCCCCCTTCTGGTTTTTGGCCCCTCCTGGTTTTTGGGCCCCCCCTGCTGCTATATCCTGGCGACGGGCCTGATTGTCAAAGAAGTACGTTGTATAAATTGGTCAGTCCGTTGATGGTTTCGCACAAATAAAAAAAAATAAAGAACAGCACAAGCAGTCACATTTTTTTCCTTTTTCACACGTCTATGACCAAGGTTGCGGAAAAGCTGGCTTGGATAGACTGAGGCTCATCACAAACTAAAAATAACCGAGGTGAAAAGTAATTCCAGATCCACGAACAAACCAGAGCGTCTAAAATTATCCAAAATAGGACACGATGAAACCGAAATTGTTCGAGAGATGAATAATAAACGGAAGGTTTTCTTGTTTATAAAGCCGTGCCCAATACATGAAACTTGCTTTCATGTAAACGAATGAAGGGAACGCAAAAAATGCATAAAAGAAACCCGATTTTTCCCGAAGAAAGCTAATCTTACCGAAAAGTCGCGTAAAGATCAGCCACCAGGGCTTGGTTCACTGCACCAAAGCTAATAAACGCACGAGGCCCGCGTTCCCGACGAACACATCGCACGGCCCGCCACCGCCAACGAAAAAGTATCGCGATTCGACAGTTGGCTTAAGTCTGAGGTGTCCACTGGCTGCACCAGGCGACAATCTGGTCGAGATTTCTTTCCATGTCGTCCGGTGTGTTGCTGTGAAGTTCGTGAACGATTTCGGGCTTGTATGCGCCGCGCGCTTCCTCCAGGATGACTTGGAAAATTTCGCACTCGATGTTGTTCTTCAGCTTCACTTCGTTGTAGCCCCTGCAACGCACAAGACAAAGGCGCACTTTTTAGAAGCACAAGGTTTGGCAGACGCGTCGTCAGCTTCACTGTTTTCTGAGCAGCGGCGGCAAATCGGATTAGTCGCCTTGTTTGGTGGAAGCAGCGCAGCAAGTTGCAAGCAAAACAACAGCCCAGGACGATTCCATTGTAAAAAACCTTTTGTACGCGAAAATGAGCCAACACGCGCAGTTGACATTAAAAGTGTCCGCCGCAAGGTTGCGTGACAAAAATCTCTTTAAATTCCAAACAAGATTCACGGCAAGTGCTCCTGCTTCACAGTCATTTGCACCTTTCAAGAAACGATAATGCTTCAGCCATAGGAAAAGTGTCAAAGCGTTTTCACAAGATATAAGAAAAAAATTGTCGCAAAAGCAAGGCAAAAAGCTCGCGCTTAGTTTACAGCCACAAGCGGTTTTAGCTAATTGATTTGGTGGTAGATGGACCTTTTCTCTAAACAGATGGCGACTATGGATCAAAGTGAAGCTTGGAAGCCTTGCAATGTCGTATAAAAAAAGCAAATACCAATACTTACAATGAAATCATATTGGACGTTATGAAAAACAACTCTTCATCTTTAGCAAAGTTGACTGTTAGAACGCAGTTGTAGCAATTGCATTTTTCCTGTTATCGCGGTTTGTCTTACAAAACATCCCACATAAATTCATTCAAGTCACTGCAAAAGTCCTTGGCTTTTGCATAGACTTTTCTTCGATACCGAGTACTTTGAAAGGTGACGGTGCAGGCCTCTATTCAGACAGCAACTGCAGTAAACGTCGGCGAGTAAAGCTTAAAAGACTGAGCAGAACAGACATGTTTTTGCTTGCAGTCGAAGTTGGTATAACCGTGGATCAACATCAGAGTTTGTTGGTAACTAGTATGACGCGAGCGGTATTCTCGCACGTAAGGAGCTGCAAAAAGATCTCGAACGCACTCTTTCGTGTAAAAACTTCCGAGTGAAGTTTTTCATATGCCTGTTTGAACTTGACGCATGAAGAGAACTAATAACCAAAAAGCAGGCTGAAGTCTCCGCTACGCACATGTAATTTCACACAGCGCCGCCTTGGAAAGGACATACAAAACAAAACAACAAACTACTGTCCACACAACTCGCAACTGTGCTGTAGGCATTTACAAAAAAGGGGCTTTCCGATTAGTTTCATGCACAGTAGCTCTAGCGAGCACTTGTGAACGTACATGAAGTAATTCAGATATCAAGGATTTTTTTAAATATTTTATGTGCAACGCGCACTGATATGTTACAGTGGTCTACTTTGGGCACCTGGCTTCATTTTTAATATGTGTAATTTTCACAAATTTCTGTACCGATGAGCTATAATTACGCGACAACAAACCCCAGGTGGATTCGGTGTAGCAGTTCGTGGAAACAACGAGATTGCGTAACAGTAGCTTAATTTTTAGTTACTAGTGTACAGAAAACTTTATTGCAGTTCAAGCATTCCTTACGTGAAGATACCAATCTTAACGCATAGGTTTGCTTGACCACATTCTCGCGATATCAATTGTTCGCCTAAATTTTTCTTAGTTCTGAAGTGAAAATGCGCAAATTCCATCCGAATTACTGACCTAAATTTGCTGCGGTTATTACGGTAGAATGGGCTCAATAGGGAGGAAATTTTTGCCAAAGCTTGTGTTTTATTAACTATTCAGTCAAACAGAAATTTTTAAGATTTCATTTACATAAGCTTGTGCTTGTGAACATTTACTAGGTGTTATGCGTCAAACAATGTTTTCAGATATCGATGTTTGGTTTGCCAACAACCACTTGTTCACGTACAGTTAGTAAAGCTAAATGGTCTGTAATTTTGAGTTAGAAAGCTGGGTTTCTGTTGTACCGTCCGAGTAAGACGGGCGTTTCGGCGCGATGCTTCGATTGTGGAAACAGTGCTTCAGACATTGAAAGTAAGTATTACAATGTTTGACATAGACTACCAACGCGGAACTTCTAGGCGTGAACTGCAAGTGTATTTCTCGTAATGGGCGCTTGGATCCTGTGGAACGTAGGCGAGCCTTCTGATCTACTCCGTAGACTTGCGTAAGTTAAGCAAAAGGGCAGAAGTGGGTGATTACAGAATGACTGTGTCATCTGTTGCCTGCATCAAACTTGTTAGAGTAGGCCTTCAATTAGGAAAATACACAAATATTGTAATATAAACTAACTTTCAATGCCTGAAGCATTGTTTCGAAAATCAAAGCATAAAAAAACCTACATCGCATCCAGGTATAGGATTTGATAAATCGTAAGTACGCAGTTTTGTGCAATAATTTCCATTGTTTTTGCTGTTAGCAACTCTTATCATAGTTTAGCTCAGTTTTTGTTGTTGCTCATTCAACAAAAAAAAAACAACAAACGAAGTGGCATAACGTTCAGTATGACTTTACCTGTACGACAGATTGTGACGAAAACAGCGTCCTCGGTGGATTCGTTACAATATGAAGTTGAGCAGCTCCAGTCTAGCACCAGCTACATTACGAGAACATTTTTTACAAAATTTCTCAAAACAGTAATGTATAAAGACAACCCTGGATAAATTCAAGCGGAAGAGGGCTCGGTTTCATGCAAATGCCGATCTCACAGCTTAGTTCCAGTTGATGAACCGGTTCTCACCGCGTCATGAAAGTTGCATGCCTAATTGCAAAGTATGGAAAACCGTATGAGACACTTGTCAATCCACCTGCACTGCAAATGGCCAATACTATGCTGAGCAGTGGCGTAGCCGGCTCAAAAAATGGGGGGGGGCAAAATGTTGATTTCAGGCGAGCAACAGTATTTTGTTTGGGATATCGCCTCTTAAAGCCCAAAATGACTACATATGCTAAAAATTTGGGGAGCCATGGCCCCCTGCCTACGTCTATGATGCTGGGAGAAGCAGTTAAAGACAAGCTTTCTTTAGTGCCACTCTATAATGACGCTGTAAGCAGCTGAATAAATGACGTGAGTGACGAGATTCTTAATCAGTTGTTAGCAGATTTGAGGATTGGCCCAACTAAGTTCAGCCTACTGCTTGACGACACGACCGACGTTGCTAATTTAAATCAGCTCCGTGCATTTGCACGTAACGATAAAGGGCTCAAAGTAGAGGATGAGTTTCTGTTTTGCAAGCAACGCACAACTACAACTAACGTAAAAAGCTTTTGAATGACTTCTTTTCAAGCAACGGTATTTCGCGGAGCATGGTTTCAGCTGTGTGCGCCAATTGCCCTCCTGCCATGCCCATGACAGGGTGCAAGTCTGGTTTATGATTGAGTGGTGCTCCGCACACCACTGTCACACAGTGCATGTTGCACAAAAATTCACTCTTATTAAAAACGCTGCGACTCCAATACTGGCTGAAACTCTTTAAGTTTTCTGAAATATTTAATTGTGTGCGAGTGCTCGCCTTTATTCACAGCAGTTTATTCCTTGCATTTTTATGCAGCTGTGTAAAGTAGTGGACTTGTTATTCGAAGTCCTTTTCTACCATTTTGAAGTTCGTTGGCTGTCTCGGGTCAAGGTGATAAGTCGTGTTTTTGCTTTGCGCGAAGAACTATCCATGTTTCCGCAAGAGCACAACCACTGTCATTCAAAAAACTTCGCGGTGTCAAGTTTTCTTCACACCTTGTTTTACATAATCGATATCTTTGGTGCCTTTTTAATCATCTGAACTATCAAAGCCAAGGAGGTTGAGTAAACACAATGAAAGCTGGAGAGAAAGTGAACGCTTTTCGAAAGAAATTGCGATTTTGGTGGCAATTTTCGCCTACTTCCCACTTTTACACGAGCTTGCAAACAGCCCCGATACTGCACTTAATGATGAAGTACCAATAACGAACCGCAGAGGCATAAGCCAGTAATTGCCGAGCACTTGCAGGAATTGAGATCTTTTCAGTACTACTTCGCTGGCCGACGGCAGTGTCCATCATAGACACGGACCACGGAACTCGTTGCAAAAACCAAGATAGACGTGCACAAAAATAGCCGTAAATGGACTATTCACAACTCTTGGTTATCTCCAACTGTTAATTTGATGAGCTGGCTTATGTGTTTATTTATTTTCTGTGAAAACGGCACAAGCTCAGAAAAGGAAACATGTTCAACTACTAAAACATGCATTTGCAACGACGAAAAAGGCAGACAAGCAGAAATAGCAACCATCAAGCCAACCGTTACTGACAATGGCTACCCTGAGCGCATGATACATTTCCCAAACAAACGTGACGAATCTGCGCAGAAAGAAGAAACACGGGCTTAGCTGTATTACCGTACTATCCGGGATTGACTGAAAAACTTCAGCGTTGCCTAAGGTCGCATGATATCAAAGTGGTTTCGAAGCCTATTCGGAAAAACGGAGACATTATAGGTTTAACCAAAGACTCAGGTAACAAGAATCTAAGACAAGGCGTAATTTATTTGATTCGTTGTCATGACTGTCACCAACGTTATATTGGGGAAACCAAACGATGTTTCGAGACCAGACACAAATAGCATATGGCCGATGTTAAACGCAGATACTTCGACAGAAGTGCTTTCGCGCGACAAGTTTTTAACTTAAGTTACAATTTTAAAAATTGAATGACTTTTATGAACACCCTTTCATAGAATCTTTTTATATTACCGCTGACCGGTCAAATGTGAACGATAAATCCTGACATGTTTACATATATATACCGCTTTTCAATAAACAAATGATGACGTTTCTTTGTCCGTTTTGTAGCCTCATACGACTATTTCACCCGTCCCACTAGTCCACTACCGGTTCACCGTTTCATCTTTGTTAATATCTATTGTATGTGTTGATCCATTTTCACCGTGGTATCTCGTCACGCCAATCTTTTTGCCCATTTAATTGCTACCCCGCCTCAAACAATTAGGTCCAACAATTCTGCGTCACTAGTGTTTATACTTAGGGCATCACTCCGCTCGACGCTTGGTTGGCAGATGGCGTGTCACTCTTGTTTTTTCGCCCTGATGAAGTTGGCTGAATAGTCAACGAAACGTTGGCAGTGTCCGTTTTACGTTTTACCTGATACACCAATTGAGCTTTCAGATATACTTTCAACCAACCTGGTGTCCTCGGAATAGCAAGATGTTCAACTAGTCAAGTGGCATGCCGCATCGTAAATTTACATTCATGTATAGCTGATTTACAGAAATCAACTTCGGCACAGTTCAAGCAAAGAAAGTAGCCTACAAGTCACGGTTTCAGAACAAAGCAGACTCTTCTTTGTATTCGGGGTGCGCTGAGGCGCGAAAGTCGAAAATTTAAAGCCCTCGCAGTGAAAAGTTCAAAACGCAATGTTGGGAAAATTCCGGACATAAACTGGATTTGAGTTACTGGCAAGCCAACAAAGTACTCTGGCAAACCATCCGGTGTCTTCGCGGCAAAAGTTCTCATATTGTTAGACCAGGGGTGTACAACCTGTGGCGGCGTTCGATAAAAATTGATGCAGCCGTGCATATATAATGTAAAATACAAGTTATGGCGTCCTTGCATGAATAAAAACTCTTTGTCTACTGTATGAGGATACTTAGTAGAAAGACAGCCAAATAGACGTGTGGAAGCAGGCTAGGACCAGCGTACGGAAGCAAAACAGAAGCAATGCAAAAAATTATCTTAAACTCATTGGCATCCGTAATTCATAAAAACACACCTAATACGACCGGCAATAGCGAAAAGGTTGTGCACCGCTGCAGTGGCGTAGCCAGCCCAAAATTTTTTGGGGAAGCAAAAAATTTAGGGAAACAAAAATTTGATTTTAGGCTAGCAACAGATTATGTTTGGGATGCCGCCTTGCAAAGCACAAAATGACTAGATATTCTAAAATTTTGAGGGGGCATGGCCCACTGGTCCCCCCTGGCTACGCCTATGCACAGCGGCGTTAGGTCCATCAAATGTGGTCTCACTCAGCAATGAGAAGGACATCCTTGGCAGATGGACAGAGTATTTCAAAGTTCTTTTTTAAAGCTATCAGATCACCGGTCACTTAGGGGAAGGAAAGTACCACTGCTACAGCCGAAGTCATCCTAGCTGTCAAAACACTGAAGGCTGGTAAGGCTGTGCGTTGCGGCAGCGATGAATACCGACCTAAACTGCACAACTCAAAGCCTTGAATTGAAGAGTTCTTTGGATGGCTCGCGTGTGTCAGGTGGCCTGCTGTTCTGGCAGGGCATCGAAAGATTGGCAATCTGGGGTGATCATCTCTATATACAAAAAGGCAGACAGGAGAGAATGCCATAAATACCGGGGCATCTCTCTCGTTAGCCTCCTTGGAAAAGAATGTGCCAAATGCCATGAAAAAAGATACCGCAAAATAATTTAATCAAAGCTGGAGGATACCCAGTGCGGTTGTCGTCCTGGCCGTAGCACTACAGACCAAATTTTCGAAAAATCTTCGAAGTGTGCTAAAGACGTCTACACATTTTTTGACGGCCTCGAGAAAACATACGACCGGATTCCTCTTGAAAAGCTTTTTTGGGGGGGTGTTGTGGGTGTATGTTGCTAACGGGCGACTGTTAATGGCTATAAAGACACTGTATTCGTGATCAGAAGTTTGTGTCCGTCTCGGGTGTCGGCGGAGTTAAGTCACAACCGTTCACCGTGCGTGTTCGACTCCAACAAAATTGTAGGTCTGGGTTTTTTCGGTCATAGACCGAAGTTTTTTTTAAATGACCAAAAAAAATTTAGTCAATTTGGACAGGAATACAGACTAATGAGTTGTGTTACGGCAAGTTTCAATACCACTATGGTACAAATTACCGAACTGTCTCCGTAACCAAAAGGTTTTGAAGACGATTTGTCCTGCTAGCATCTTCTCAGCAGGGCCTTCAACAGAGTTGTAATCGGGCCTCATTTTGAAGCCCGAACCCGGCCCGACATTTATTTTTGAAGCCCGATTTAGCCCGAAAGCCAAATTTACCGAGTGAGTCAAGATATGCGCAACTGCGGGGTATCAAAAAACGTAGTGTGCGGGTGTAGCTGCACGTGCACGATTTTATCACACCCAAAATAGCACTTGACCAGAACATTAAATTAAACAAGCACAAACTCAACTTTTTAAAGTCAATGCTAATACTGCGGAATGTAATATTTCTCAGCATGAAAAGAGTTATCATGAAACTATCCACGATGGCGCTATAGGCATGAAAGGAACTACGGTATTTAGGATAGCGCTATAGGCATGAAAAGCCGGATTGTAGGCCAATGTTTCTTAACGAAGAAGCGTGTAATTGATTGATATCTTGGACGCAATGCCATCTCGTGCTAATTTCCTTACCGCTGTCGTCTTTTAAAAAAGAGTGTGAGACTAATCCGATCAGAGAACAAAAGAACACAGCTGTGTTTGCAAATAGATTTAGCTGACGAAAAATCACAATCAACATGCCCTTGATCGGTTTTCTGCTGCGTGCGGCCAAGCGGAAATGAAAGCAGTGCTGAAAAGACCGAGGCATTGTGTCTATTCAGAGACCCAAGGCAGTGTATGCTGCAAGTGCAAGTGATGGGGATGCACTGCAGAAGGTGGAGAAGTTCAAGTACCTTGTGGTGGTATTCACGAATGACGGAAGGCGGATAAAAGAGATTGATACACGGATTGGTAAAGCACATACAGCTTTATCGCTCTGTGGTGACAAAGCAAGGGCTTTCAAACAGCGCAAAACCGTCAGTTTTCAAATCGCTCTTTGTTCCCATTCTCACCTACGTTTTTGAATCTGGAGTAATGACTAAAAGAGTACTATCCCAAGTGCAAGCGGCAGAGATGGGATTTTTGGGAAGGGGTGACACTTCGCGACGTAGTGCGCAGTCAGAGATGAGCAGACTGTGAAATTTTTCGGTGCGAGTGCAGTCCTGATAAGTAAAAATAGAATCCGTTCCAGTCCTGGTCCGCGAATGTATAACTATGTATTTTTTAGACAGTATCTATTTTGCCCCATGAGGTCAAAGCACTGCTGGAGCCATTTTGCCTTTCGCGAAACATGATTGGTTAAAGAAGTCACATGACAAGTACGGAAAGCTAAAAGCTACGCATGACCTGCTTAGTTGACAATGACGTCTGTAATGCAGACTTGGACAACTAGAATTTTTTTACAGAGCAAGTTTAATCCAAGTTCAATTTATGCCCAAATCCGTATTCATTCTCATAAGCATGAAAAAATATTATCGTGTTTTTACTGTCGTTGCTGCGCAAGTAATGGGATGGTGGCATGGCACTTGTAACCATTTTGTTGGACTTTCCTTGCACGAGGGTGCATTCTCGTTTCATCTTTAAAAAATGCCGTTAGACAAATTAGCATTTTTGGCAAAATCGGAAATTAGATTAGAATTGTGTCATTTGACTCTAATTCATCGAATTGGAAAACTAGAATTATCTAGTTGTCAAAGTCTGGTGTAATGGCTTCGTCCCCGAAGGGCAGGTGTTGGTTGCAGTGCTGGCAAGCTGTTAGCGGCTTCTTGCTTGTGTTGCATGAATTGTAAGCTAAGCCTTAACCCAAAACCTAAACCATAACCTTAAACCTAATCCTATCCTGTTATTTCTTTGGATATCGTACTTGTCACGTGACCACTTCAACCAATCGTGTTTGACAAACGGTTAGGCATTAGCTTACAGTTAAGCTGTTAACACAGGGGATACAAAAATACGGTCGGGCACTTGCACCGCTCGGACAAAAGCTTGGAGGGTGTGCGCGAACGCGACTTGCAGCGACGTAGCAGTGCCTAGATTATCATTTTAAGTGCAATAGAATGGCAAAGCTTATGTGTGCGCTACTAAAAATTAACAGAAAATTTTGCACGCCTGTACTAACAGTTTTCCAGGACTGAAATCACTTGCCCATCAGACTCTGTTACAGATGTCACGGTGAACTAAGCAGGTCATGCGTTATGAACTTGTCATGTGACCACTTTGAACAATCGTGTTCGGATAAAGGCAAAGTAGCTCCAGCAGCGCTTTCGCCTAATGAGGCGACGAAACAGACACTGCCTTTTTGGCATTTTCAAAATTTATCAAGTCTACAAAATCGAATCAAACCTAAAAATTTTGAAAAAATTTTTCTCATTCGATCCAGTCTTGATCCACCATTTTTCAAAAAAATTGCAGTCCGATCCAGTCCTGTTCCGGCAGAAATTGGCTTCAATCCTGATCTGTGGTCATCTCTGGTAGGCGGCTGTGAAATTCGTAAAGCCATGAATGTCGAGCCACTTCTTCGAATCAAGAGATTCCAGATGCGTTGATTCGGCCACGTACCCCGATTGCCCAGGAGAGATTGGCGAGGCAAGTCCTGCTGGCTGCACCCACGGGAAGGCTGCCCAGAAGTCGTCCAAGGACCAGGTGGAGTGACTACATCTCCGACCTTGCTTGGCGCCGTATTGGTGTGGAGCCAGTGGAAATACCTGAAGTTGCTGTTGACTGTGAGCTATTTTGAGTCCTAGGGTTGTTGCCCTCACGACCCTCACCGGAGGAAAAGCAAAATTTATAAATGATCTTTGGCACAACCTTAATTTTCCACACAATTCTCTAATATTCAATCTACAACCAGCGCAGTCACACGATTTTCACTACCCTGAATTTCAGTTGGGTCAATGCGAGTTAAGTGCCAAAGTCTGTTTGAAACGTACTGCGTGGATGCGTGCTGCAGCCTGTCCATACCCTGACAGGAAGCACGTTGTCCACAGATGGAGCGCTTCACTTGGTAATGGTATGCGCTTCGATGAAGTTACCTTTGCAGCAGTCGGTCGTAAAGGATGGTGTTGTCGGTTCTGAGGACGAAGACGATGTCGAACCATCTTTCGGGAAAGAACTCGCAGCTGTGGTACTCGACTATGTTGCCACCTTCGGTCAAAGGTTCTTCCAGCTCATCTGAAAACGTATGGGGGAAGGCATGAGCGTGCAGAAGCTACCACAGCACACACGTTTCGATTCTCTGGGCAGGAACTAATTATACATCCTACAACGTTTCAACTGCCCAGTATATAAACCAGAAACACGTTCGCAAAATTAAAAACTAACAGTAGATCGATTTCCCGAAAGTGGCTGCAGTCGCGCAACACAGAAAAATGCGAGTTTATGACTACATCAGACAACTCGCATTAAAAATATACAAGTGTTTCAAACCAACGTTGTTAACCAGAAGCAAAACGTTACAAAACCTGTATAGACATATCTTTTTAAAAATAGTTTTTTTTTTGTGAAAGCAGGCACCAATTTTTTATCCAGGGTTGTATAAATGCTGAAAATCTACTCCTCTAGCATTGGCTTCAATTTCCTTCTCACAGGCCAGTTTGTAAAATTTCACAACATACTTTTCAACCAATCAATTTTTCCTTTCTTTTTCGAAAAATACTTGCGTAATTTTAATTATGAAGTCTTACTAGCGATCGACAAAAGCGCACAATCGACCAATCTCGCCGTTATAACCAAACCTGAAGTTACCGACACATGGAAAAATACATTTGCTATAACATGTTATATACGACAAAGCAACACAATGACGTTTGCGAAGGCGTCTCATTCACCCACGACATTTTATTTGTACAAGTGATCTTTTGGATGGTCGATTTTGTTGATATGTGCGACACTACAAGTTGGGGTAAAGACACTGACTTTAAAACCGCGATGTCCACGCTAAAATGAGTCGTAAGTATGAAGGACGCATCCATGATTACGCTACAGCAGGGGTCTCTACAGCAGGGACCCGCGAAGTCGTTGCATCCGGCCCGCGAAGCCATTTTGTCAATGATGAAAAAATAATATACACTACTTACGAAAAAATTTTTGATTTGGTAGAATATAACATATCCCGCAACAATCACATTGCGTAAGACCTCCGGCCCTCGACATGTTCTCTACTACCTTATGTGGCCCTTCGGACAAAAAAGTTTGGAGACCCCTGCGCTACAGTTTCCATGTTTCAGTTAGTGATGGCAGGATTAAGCCTCTCTTAAACAAGAAAGGCGATCTGTGGTGGTCACGGTTCGATAAAAACATCGTGTAAGGAGAATTGGCACTAAAACAGGTTCAAGCAATGATAAAAACCTAGCAAGAGTCAAACGGTTGAGAAAAAGCATTTGATTTAAGCGGAGCATTGCTCCAAACTCGTGGTTTATGTTAAGTGCCTAAACGTGGACCATTTTGGTGGCATGCACTATTCGCTTGTGAGTAGCAAGCAATGTTCCCTCTAAGCCGAAAAAAAACGGCACTTTCGGCACCTTTTTTGGACGCCAGCCGACAAAAATTTTGAAAATCGGCACTTGCATTTTTGGACGCAATTTCCTT
>JGI24159J19872_10009314_pt1 | contig 12867 bp, 9 predicted proteins | sample Ectturendosymbi4_FD_19872 | JGI IMG/M metagenome (IMG submission 19872)
AAAAAAAACAGAACTGGTTAAAGAAATATTCACTGAGTAGTGAGGAAAAGGTAAGAATGAGGACTTAAGTCTGGATTCGGACTTTAGTTCCCAAAACCGCTGAATACCCCCAACATCTGGTCACAATATCCCTTGGGGCTATTGAGGCAAAGTTTAAGAACTCCTGCGTTAGGGTCTCAGTCATATTTTGCAATATCTGCTTGCACCCCATGTTCAGCTATCAAAATCAGGAAAAAGTTAATTGCATAGCACTCATGCAATCAATTCAAATTAGCATGTGTCCACTTATATAGATGGCTACAGCCTAGGAACTGTAGTTTTTCACTGCTGTATATTGGTGAAAATTGTTGAAGCATATTTGACAAAAACAGCTTCAAGCATGATTTCATTATTCAGAAGGTTTCATATGTTCATAACATAGGCAGCTTGCAGTAGTATCACCAAAGGAAACTTACCTTCGAATGGAGATGAATACAAGGATCTAAAGAAAGGTCTGATTTCTGTGTGAAGTCCAAACTGGAGCACTTAAACAATACATTAATCCTGAGGCATAATTAAAATTATTATAATTAAATAATAATTATTATTTGCACCATGCATGACAAAGTTTCCAGTATTGCTTAAGATCAAATGAAGTCTGAAATACGTAATGATTTTGTAGCAGTGAAAAGAATGCACAAAATGTAGTGATGTTTTGTAAAGTGTACACAAAACATTGGGCTTCACAGGGGCAGGGGCGATAAAACCTAAAAACGTAACTGTATTCACTATGATTTTGTACAATTCAGAAAACAGCATTCGCAATACAAGGCTTTTTGCCGTTCATTGTTGTTAAGTATACTTCATCTCTCTTACGAAATGAACCCGTAATGAGACTGACTACCAAGTACAGAACAGTATTACTAAAATTGTCCCCCCCAACCTTGCTGGTTGGATCCACCCCTGGGTCTGGTAACTCTTTCTTTGAAAAGCATCGTTCTAAATGTGCCCTTGATTACTTGCAGCAGTTGGGGTAAAATGGTAGAGTACGTGCGTATGTCAGGATTGGTGACTGGATTTGATGAGGATATTCCAAAACTTGAAAAAGGGTACCAAATTCCTATGACCGTACTAGTTTCATACTCAGTAGTATTGCTGCCATATACACCTTGCATTACTTGTAGCAATGTTAGACGATATCGGCGTCGACAGAACAGAATAGTTGAAACAAAGAAGTGGGTTACAATATTGCAAAGCAAGTACATGAAACTTCATGGAACGGTGTTAGAAATATAGATAAATATTCACCAGTTTAACAACATGTATGTACTGGCTAAGTACCTTTGTGTTGCTTTGAAATTACGGTATCTACTCTACTGTCACAGGTCGTTAAACTTCATGGTAACCGTTCCGTTATGTCATTGATTTTTACTCCAACAAATCAAGTTCGTTTGACGAATGTTGCCATTGTTCGAATGAAGAAAGGAGGAAAACGTTTTGAGATTGCTTGCTACAAAAACAAGGTGATGTCATGGAGAAACAAAACCGAAAAAGATGTAGATGAAGTTTTGCAGACGCACAATGTATTTACTAATGTTTCAAAAGGCCAATTAGCAAAGAAACAAGACTTAATCAACTGCTTTGGAACTGACAATCAAACAGACGTTTGTCTTAAGATTTTAGCCAAAGGAGAACTACAAGTGTCGGAAAAAGAGCGTAATGATCACCTTGAATCAATGTTTCGCGACATTGCTACCATAGTGGCGGATATGTGTGTAAATCCAGAGACGAAGCGGCCATACACCGTGACAGTCATCGAACGAGCAATGAAGGAAGACGTCCACTACTCTGTCAACCCAAATCGCAACGCCAAACAGCAAGCATTACACGTAATCAAATTGCTGAAGGAAAAAATCGCAATAAACAGAGCTCAAATGAGATTACGATTTTTCTTACCAGGGAAGGATTCGAAGAAAGTTAAAGAAAAGCTGCAAGCTCTTATAATTTCTGTAGAGCATGAGGAGTTTTCATCTGGGCTTGAACTTGTGTGCTTGATAGATCCCGGATGTTACCGCCAAATAGATGAACTTGTAAGCAAAGAAACTAGAGGAAAGGGAAAAGTAGAAGTCCTAAACTTGAAAGAGGTTGAAGAAACAGAAGAAGTTCTTTGAATTGTTTTTTGGTCATTGAACAATTTTGTTGATTTCAATCAGACATACTGGTATAACTTTATTGAACATTCAACACTAAGGCAATCATAGTGCTCCTTGCACCATACGCATGCGATATTTCATAAACGCAATTAACCAATTACAAAAATATTTAAAGCAACTATACTGTGTCGATGAAGCGGGTATTTACGACAGACCATAACAACGATCAGTTTTCAAAGGTTGCTTTCACGTTTAAAAGGAAAAGAGTTGGAGTTGTATGCGCTCTCGGTGTATGAACAAATCTACGCTGTACAACTATAAAATGAAATCTCTATTGTTCCAAAACATCAACGTCGACGATCGTTTCGTTAATTTCGCATTCCTCTTCTTCATCTGAAATTTCAGGTTCGATAGGCTCTAACGTTATTTCAGTAATGTCTTCGCCCTCAGCCAGGTTCTGCACTCCAGCACATTGCTTGCGGTGCTCGGTAGCGGCTTCCTTGCTTGCCATCACCAGGGAGCAGCGAGCACATTTTATCTTTTGTTGTTTGTCATGTCGAACGTAGTGTTCTTTCAAATTGTGCCTCAGCACAAATGCCATTCCACATATGTCACATTCAAAGGGCCTCTTGCCTTCATGAAACTTCATGTGACGATACAAGGACTGCCTAAAAATACAATTTCTTTCAGTGTGTGATCGGAACACCAGATTTCCCTCAGGGTACTGGGCCTGCGCAATGAGATTAGAATAATTTCCCACAACATTTCCATGCAGTTTTTCATACCGATATTCACAGCATTAATTAAGTGCCGTAACTCAGGAAGTCAGCATAACCAATGAGTTGGCATTTTTTTAGAAATCTTCACGACGAAAACGCTATAGCCATTAACGTATAGATCATAAAAAAAAAAACTGAAAGAAGCACTATACCTCTACGTCAAGGTAAAATTACCTTGCTGTCTAGTTGTTTTTTTCGCTGAAACATTTCGGCCATTTGTCTCGCAGTTGTATTAAAACTCGCCATAACAGTGTTTTTTAGCCCATATTTTCAGACATTCCGACTGAAATGACTTAATTTGTTTCGGTCATTTCAAAAACGTTTCGGTCTATGACCGAAAAAAAACAGCTGTCTGGTATATTTCGCCATTATGCAAGGAAAAACCTGTTCTACACACAATCGTGCATCCAGCAGTTGCAAAGAGTTTACTGTCTATCACAAAGCACCTGTGTGGAGTACTAGGTTGATGCTTTACCTGAAAGTGAACGATTTTCCGCAGAGCGTGCAAAGAAACGGTTTTTCACCAGTGTGCCTGCGTTCATGATCCTTGAGAGTTTTGGCATCGGCGAAGCAGTTCCCACACTCCGCGCATATTTCAGGTTTTTCTCCAGTATGAACTCTCATGTGAACTTGCAAAGCACTGTTACTCTGCAAACAACGTACATCGAATTGTTACTTCCGTTTTAGAGGGGTGTAAAAATAGTGCTAAAGTTGTAGGAGCATTTTTATGTGAAGTGGTGCAGTTGATTGAGCACGCGCCACCACAACGGGCAGGCTGGATTCGATTCCAAGTAAGCGGTGCGCACCATACTTGTTTTCAAACCCAGCTGTTGTATCCCTGCGTGCTTGCGCGCAAGCGAGAACGAATGCAGGAATAATGCAAAGTTACACCTAGGGTTAGTTCGGATATCAATAATTTTTACTATCCGGATAACGGGTATATTTGTATTTTAGCTAACCAGATAATAATGACTATCGGTTAGAGAATTGATTTTACGTGATGAATTATTGTAAAAAGCATGACACAATTTTACTGCAAATTTACACACATGCACTGTACGAGCGTATATGAAAAAATTATACATTTTGGATATTTGCTGCTTTGGCAACACATTTCTTCAGACGCACAACGCAGACTTCACCTTAGAACGCACGTTTCTGAAAAATATAATTACTAGGTTTAGTGGCACTAAGTAGTGGCTTAGCAATGGGTGGCCCTGGGGGTCCGGGACCCAGGCGGCACTTTGAGGGGCGGGAAGTTGTTGATTCAATTTAATCATTAAAATAATTTTAACTCTTCAATTTTTGTGTTTAGAAGTTCTGGACTGGTAGCCTAAAAAACTAGGAAATGTGGAGTGAGCACATTGATACAAATTTTGCTCAAAAGTCTGTGATAAATCCAGGGTGCTGAAGTACGCCTCTTTTTGTCTTAAAATCAGGACTTTCTTTACATACTCACTTGGGGGGAATTCTTCCCCAGTCCCTCCACCTTCCTCCGGCCAAAACCATTTCCCCCCACCCCAGTCAAAACTCTTTTGAACAAAGGACAGAAGTGACATTAGATCGCTGGCTAGCAAACATTACCGGTCCGGAAGTTCGAGGTTTATATTGCCCTCCATTCAAAATCTGATGAAAAAAAGCCCTGCATGAAATCACAGTGTTTAGTCAAACCTATCTGAATCCTTTTTTACGTTCCATCCCAGCGGCACATCATTACATCACCTGACACCCATCGACATTGGCGACAAGCATTTCTCGGCACGTCTCATTCTACTTTTTAATGTTTATTGTCCAATGGGAGATTTTCACTAATCAAGCTGCAGCCAAGTCATGAGCAAGGGCTTGTCAACATTAAATGTTGGCAGATGAAGTGAAGCACTCTGCAAAGGTAAAGTTGTTCAGTTTCAATAGAACTGACGTTTTTCTGTATATGACGTAATCGTACCAGAAAATGATGTTCTTGAAGCGAGATAGTGCAGTTGATATGTTTTTGTGGGTAATTCAAAACACATATTGCAGGCTTGAACTGCAAGTACAGTGAATCAATGCCAGCCGATAGGCAATGTGGGTTTCGTAGAAGGTTTGACTCCTTTGTTTAACAGTACACTTAACGTTTGCAGTCGTAGTAGAGCCATTTCATCAAGAAAAGCATACAAAAGGTGTTGCTCTCATTTTGATAAATTAGAGGCGACAAACCTTAGTCCGAAATCCTAATGCATGGGCAAACGACATGTTTAGTAATGACTGCGGTGAAGGCTTTGAGTATGAGACGTTAGCCCAATCAATTGCACAACATGGAAATGGCTGTACGGAATGAAGATATCCAGTGCGAAAACCTTTGAACTTGAAACGTTGTCATCGTTGCTGAGCAATAAAAAGGTGGATTTGATACGTGTTAGGGTTTGGTAATAGTTTTCGAAATAAACGTCTGCCGGTAACGGACGAAGGTAAGGAATAACACTTTGCACGAGTAATTGGATTAAGCCTAACCTGACAGCTAGACCAAGTTTGCAAGTTACCATTTTGCAACCAGAACCGTCGCCCAGAAAGTCTTCAATAGGGGGGCTTTACGTTTGTGCAGGGTGGCTTGGCATTATACAATTTGAATAATTCTACTGATTTCTAGTGTTTCATACTTCAATTTGGGGGTGCTAAGCACACCAAAGCCCCCGTGGCGACGGGTCTGTTTTCAACCAGAGCCGGCTATTTCATCAAAATGGGACACTACACGACGTATTAACATACATCAATCAATGTTTACAACTGTAAAATAGGTGTTCCACCATCACTTCTCTTAATTTTTTGTGTTTTTTGTTTTATCCACTTGAATAAGTTAACGATTAAGGCTAACTGTTGTGGCTTACCGCAGATTGAAAACCAACAGGGAAGAAAATTTAACGAAATATGCCAGGTCTACAGATGTAAATGTAAAAAAGCAGCAAAAGTATGAAGTATAATGATCAGAAAGGTGGCGAACAAGCAGAAAATGCAAGACCCATTTCTGTTTGTGGGTGTTTGATTCTGATGTTTAAGATGCTTTAAATTTCTTATATCTTTAACAATTACCAAACATGATTTTCTTTGATTTTAAATGGTTGTAAGCAAATTTGAAGGGTAGAAAGAGCGGCACTTTTATGGTTGGCCCCGGGCGACACTGAGCCTCGCTACGCCACTGGAACTGAGGTCGCCCTATCTGGAAACAAAGAATACCACACTGAAAAAGCGCATTAGTAACGTTACTTTTGTTTCCGGTTAACAGACAGCATTATATTCGGATAGTAAAAAACTCTCGGCTAACCGTGATCCGGATAATCCAATCCTAGTTACACCTGATATTTGCATTTATGGTATAAACGCATCTCTGTATCACAAGTTTCGCTTTTGGCGTACTCGCTTTTAGTGATAGCCCACGGTGGGCTCAGTCGCCACATCAAATCAGCTTCTACTGTGTTTACCTTTTACATTTAAACTCACTGTACTAGTTTTTCATCAACCCCAACCGCAACTATCCGAACCATTTCCGTGAAGTTGCTTCAGCTTAGTGATTTTCTTTACTGAGGGCTTCAACAAACATATATATGAATATTACAGCTGTGTATACAGAGTGGCCTATTTTCACGGAATATGTGAAGATCCAACATATTTCAATAACCATAGCTATTACTTTTCTCATTTACATCATGCCGCGTAGACTCCTTAATATAGGAAGACTTACTGGAAATTCCTTTGCACACTCTTCGCACACATATGGTTTAAGCTGTCCATGGAGCGATCTCACATGAAGAACTTGATCCCTTTTTTTTCTGAATACCAAGCCCGGACAAAGTGGACAGTGCCATTGTTTAGGCGGTACTGACCCCCGTTTCCTGTACGTCTTTTTCATTTTGGGCTTTTTGGGGAGACTGCTCGCGTCTGAAATTTCGCAAACAACTGTGCTAATGTCACTGAATTCTGTTCCAGCATCCGATAGCACCTCATTGAAATCGTACACAAGTGGTTCTTCATCTGATTCTTCTGCTCTGTAACAATATGCATTCGAAATAACAAAAATTGCAAATTCAGTGGTCCACCAGGCCAGGACACCATCAAATACTTGCACACAGTTTTTATAACAAAATGAGATCTAAAACTGAAAACAATATTAACAGATTTCAGGAGATGCTAACACATAATTAACTAAAATGTTCGTGCCCACAAGCAAAAATTAAAAAAATGGTATTGAACGTCATGAAATATTTGTCAATCATATTTCCTCAGTCCATCTGTTGCACTTGCTCTGCCTAAAAGTTTGCCGTTTTGTGTAGTACTTCAATATTTGTGCGCTCTGGGGCAGTGCCCTTGCGCTCCTCTGTTAAATATCACTCCGGGTTAGTGCCCGTACGCTCCTCTGTTAAACATACAGTAGAATTCGTCTCCAACGACGCATTTTTGACGGTCCTGGCAGAATTCCTATCTTTTACGTGCATTCGAGTTCGACTATAACGACTTCAGCTACATCGTCACTTAGCCTATATCGACGCTTTCTGTCGTTCCCCGCAGAACATGACATCACAATATTTTAAATGCAAAGCCCGTGTAATTATTGACCAGCGCGTGGGCATTGCAACTTCTTGTCGCAGTGTTTAACTCGTCTTTCGGACATAGAGCAGTTACCGCTGATGTGTACTGATTATATTAGAGCAGTAGCGTCAGTGAACAGAAAGCTGGGCAAACTAGTACGGACAATGGCTGCCTCTGTGCCTAAAAAAATTGCAGACAGTATTCACAAGATTATTTGCAATTTGGATTTGTAACTGCACTTGCTGATGAAACATTGCCTATATGCCTTCTGTGCGAAAAGACCTTCAGTGATGATGCCATGAAACCTCCGAAGATGAGGTAGGATTCATTCTGATAAGAGAAACGAAGGTCTTGATTATTTTAAAATGCTGAAATAAAAACTTAAAAACCGTCCTAATTTCATGACATTTTTCAAAGCACCCGTCGGAGCTGATAATGAAGGACTGAAGACTTCATACAGTATCTCTGTCGCCCTTAACATAGCAAGGAAAATCGCATACCATGGGTGAAGAGATCACACTACCAGCAATCAAGGATGTGGTTGAAAATGTTTTGAAGATTTGCAAGCTATTTTAAAGTACTTGCCGTTGAGTTTGTTGCAACAACAGTACAATGACGCATTGGTGAGATGGTGGATGATGTGGAAAATACTTGGATATCTGGGTTTCAACGCTGCAAGTTTTCCATTCAACTTGATGAATCAAATTTTGGCAGTTCAAATCTTCTGATGGCTTATGTGAGATACAATAGTCCAAGTTTAAGGTCTGTTATTGATGGGTTTTTGTTTGCTAAGTCCCTTCAAGGTGATGCAAAAGGAGAGACCATTGTTTGATGTTTGGTTGAAATTTGAAAGAACGCAATGTTTCTCTTACGAGGATTACTGCAGTGGCTACTGATGATACACTGGCGATGTTTGACCGTTACAAAGGATTTCGCCCTTTATTGAAGGAAAAAGTTCCCAGTATATATACATGCTGTTCACTGTGTGCTACATGGACAAAACCTTGTAGTGAAGATGCTCGGCGGAGAACTGCATGTCTTAAAACCTTCGCTGCCGGGACAGTTCATGTGAGCCTTGGTTTCTAGCGTCTCTTAGCAACTCAATAACTCGCCAGGCGATTGTGCTAGAGCAGTGGTTCCCAACAGGGCTGTGGAGCTGGTACTTAAATGTCAGACTCCGGCTCCGCGCATCTAATTTAATTGGCTCCAGCTCCAACATCTTTAACTTTTTTGGTCCAAAAAACAGAAAAAAGATTGTTATATCTGTATAACCTGCTTGAACCAGAACGCGAATTTCAGGCTCCGGCTCTACCACCTAAAAATTTTCGGCTCCGGCTCCACAGAGCTGTTCAAACCCTCAAATGACTTGGCAAGTCTTCTAGTCTGCAATGAAAAAAAATAGGTTATGAATTTCAGGTTTTCTGTGGGTGATGTCATAAGTGGGGTGGGTTTTTGGCCATTTTGGCTCAGGTTACCTGACCCTGGGGTCCCAACTACTAGATGGAATTTTTTGACTCTAGTTTTTATTGTAAACCAGACTAGAATCCGAGTCTTTTGAGCCTTTAATCGGCTTTCTAGCGTTTCTGTTTCAAAACTTATGGCCTAAAAACAATAAATTAACCCCTAATTAGATAATTAATTTATGCTGGTATTAACAGTGTGTCTTGCTCATAACCAGAGTTGGACAGATTTAATATCAGTAGCTAGTGTCAATACAAATGTCCCCTTATATGTGAGATATTGGGATCTGAGAAGTTCAACTCATTCAGTGTCGATGATAAGTCTGGGATTTTACCAAGGGGTTGTCAGCGAAAAGAATTTTCCTGTGGTTTATAACAACAGTGGCAAGTTTTCTTTACAGTTTGAAGTGTGAGCTCAGCTATGTGGAGCCAACATCAAATCTTTTATGACAGAATAGGAATGAGAAGCATTTAAGCTTCCAATTGTTGAGCCTTGACAAGTTTAACGTGGAAGTGGCATCAAGGATTGCGCCATCAGCGGGAATGGAGACAACTGCCTGAGCTTTGCTGTATGGAATGAGGGATTGTTGCGACTGTAGTCAGTTTGATCAATAGTCTTGGTGGAGCAGTGCATAAATTGTCAAGCAAAAGCAGCAGTATCCCATTGCGGAACAATTATGACATCATTTTCGCTTCACGAAAATGGTACGAAAGCTGCAAAACTTGGAAGAAATTTCAATATTCCCACAACAACATTGACTGCTGTTTCGAAAAATGAAGACACAATAATTCCTCACTTTTTTATATCAGAGTATATGTGAAAACACAATACAGTAAACGGCAAGCCTAATCAAAGAAAACTTTCAACCCTTGGCAGGTTTTGTCATTTAACTAAAAAGTCATTTTATGAACAATTTTTGTAGTTCAACTTATAACAACAGTTTGCCTGTAATATGACGCCTTTTCTCTGGTCGCATAAAGTGATGTTATAGAGCAATTCTACTGTATCACCAAACTACACGTATCAGTTTTTAGCTCTGCCAAAACAGTTTACAGAACTGAAATGCAGTTTTATATCAAAATGTCACATGACATAACCACTAAAGGAAATGTGAAACTACAAAACAACTTTACCAGTTTTGAAATCTCTGCATTGATAGCAGGACCAAGCGTTCTCCACTAATGATTGCATGTGTGCATGCAATGTGTCTTGCTAAACATTGCAGGCAAGCTTCATAAAAGAATTTTACACAAGTACAGTGCAAACAAACGCATACACTTCAACAAATTAATGTAGAAATACCAAAACAAACGCAAATTAGCGTTGAGTTCTCTGTCACATACCTTGGACTTCCAATTATGACAGTGGGGGATGGGGGTTCTTTTTTCACAATCCTCTTTGTAGCAATTTTCAAATACTTCTTTTTTTTTGCAGATTGATTTGTAAAGGCAGAATCACCACTTTCAGCATCGAGTTCATGCTTATTCATGTGTTCCATATATGCCTCAGCGTTGATATAGCTGAAGTTCATGTCACAAATGTAACATGTAAGGCACTTCAAAGCATCTCGCCGAGTTGTTTTTGCTTGATAGCAGCTTACCATACTTGTTTGGTACGAATCTGGCAACTCACTAACAGTGCTTTGCATTTCATAGCATCTCTCCAAAACCTATAACAAAATTTGGTGATTTTCATTTGCCTATATTCAATTGTATCATATTTTAATATCACAATAACTGTTTGGGTGCACTTTTGCTCCACCTTCATTTATGAAAGGAATAAAACTTTCTACCCACACAGGTCTCTAATGAACATGTACCAAAAAAAAACAGTCTGAAATAAATATTTCTGAACAAACAGGTCTCAATCATGTACAAATCATGTAAAATGATGACCATTCTCGAATGTAACTATATGTTGCATAACTCTACCACAGAGGTCAACAACAAGCACCAAGTCACTGCAGGCCTGTTCTAAAAATAAGCAATGAAAGGATCAGTGTCTTCACATAAATGAATGTCATTAATTATAATAGTAACATGATCATACGAATTGAGCAAATTTTTTATTTCAGAACCATGTATGAAACTGGTAGCCCTTTGCATTAATCAGTTTGCAAGAAGTAGCTCTCAGTTTCAAAAAGGTGGGTAACTGCTGCTTTATGATCAGATAAAACGTCATGCAGAGGTAAAATGCTGCAGTAAAAAATCTTAGCATAGAGAAAAAAATACTCTAAATCCCACTAAATCAGCCATCACATTGGTAAACAGTTCAACGTATAGATAGAACACCACTAGCTTTCCTTGTCCCAGTTGTATCACTGTCAATCCCCTTCAGCATGGCACCAACCAGCTGACAAATTCTATAGACCTAGCAGCTACTACTCAGACAATATATGCATATAAAGATGGCACTAGTCTGTATCATTTGGCTGTCAGCATTTATCAGCAAGCTAAAACCTGAAACATGTTTCTTTCTGGGACAATTGAGAACAATAAGCAAGCAAAGTGCTAGTTTAGCATCATAAGTGCATGATTATTGAGTATTGTCATTATACATAATGTACACATTATGGTGTCATAGAGTTAATGTTACAAAATAGTGCTGAAGCATCAATTGAGAAAACATGTTTTTTTCACAGTAGGCATAAAATCTAATTGAATTTTTTTATTTGGCATAAAAGAATATTGGTACAAGAAGAAAATATATATGTGAATTTCAACTTCAAAAATTTAATACCTTTTTTTTATTCATGCTTAACCCTTTAAGTCCCGCACCTGCCAAAATTTTGGCGCAAGTTTGCAATGCTGTAACTCGCGACCCGATTGAGCTAGAGAGCTATCCAAACCACCCTCGGATTCAGCAAGTCTTCTGCTTGAAATCGAAAAAAAAACGATTTTCGTTTCGCTGGGGGGACTGCTGCAAGTGGGGATGTTTTTGCTTTTTTTGGCCACCTTTACCTGGCCCTGGACCACAACCCATTGGGCCATTATTCTGGCTCAAGATTTTTTTGGAAACTAAGCCAAAATCCACGTCTTTAGAGCACTTGAATGACTTTGTAGCATATTGGGAGCAAAAATTATGGCTCACAAACCAAAAATTGACCAAAATCTTGCTCCCTCAAAAACCACTCTGGGGGGCATTTCGCCCCAGGCAATAACTTGCCGTCAGATTGAGCTAGAGAGCTGTCCAAAGACTCGTGAAGGTATGTAGTTTACAATAAGAAAATACGTTTCAGTTCAGGATGCCTGGTTTTTTTATTGCTTATATAATGACAGGATGTTCATGTTATTTTTTGCTGAAGTCAGCATTTTTGCCCGACCTCCCTTTAAGACCCACAGGAGACATTTAAATGACATAAATTTTTTTTAGTTTAGCTGTTGTTTGGTTACATTTCGGAACTTTGAAGGGTCTGAATAGGTTTTNAGCGTTCCTGGTTCCAAGATTAAGGCCAAAAAACATTAAAATTAATCAGGGAAATCCCCCAAAAGTATTGAGAAAAGCCCTTTACCAATCAGNTGTTGTTTGGCCTAACTTTTGAACCAGAAACGCTAGAAACTCAATCAAGGGCTCTAAAAACATGTATTATGACCTAGAATCCAAATATACTGCGAGCCAAAATATTGGCACGTGGGATCGGATGATGACATCATATAATTAACCAAAAAACATGTCCCCTTTNATGATCCCATTGGCCCNAAAACCCCCAACCAAATTTGAATAAATTTTTTTTATTCTAAACTACACNACACTACTAGTCATTACAGGGTTTGAACAGCTCTCTAGCTTAATCTGCTGCCAAGTTATGGCTGGCCAAAGTCTGCCCTGAAAGGGCAAATTATGCCTTTTCTGAAAAGTTTTGAATTAGGCCAAAAACTGGGTTTTTAACCCATAATTTTGGCTACAGATATGCTAGCAAGTCAATCAAGGGCTCT
>JGI24159J19872_10009315_pt1 | contig 12866 bp, 3 predicted proteins | sample Ectturendosymbi4_FD_19872 | JGI IMG/M metagenome (IMG submission 19872)
GGAAACTCTGTTTTTCAGGGCAAGCGCAAGTTGCTCAAAAATCCTGAACAGTAAAGATATTTTCAATACAGTGTATTCAGTATATATTCTATTTGGGTTGATCTGTGTAATTTGGGCTAGTGTAGTGTGTAATCTGGACCAAAGTCGTGACTGATTATAATGATTTTGACCGAGACCAAGCCCTCGTTTTTTTCAATGCCACGTTTTTCGTGATTTTTTGGAACTCTTCTGTTATCTGTTACAGCAATGATCTTAACATCAAATTTTGGAAGACTGGCTGAAACAGGGAAATTTTGAAGTTGTTTTGTGAAGGCAGTGTGTAATTTGGACCAATCCTGGTGGCTGCTTGCGTAATATGGACCAGTGTTACAAATGACAATACTTACATAAAGTACTTGGAAAGTGTTTTATAGGCTAACAATTCTTTGTCCAAACAATCAACAAGCAAAGCAACTTAAAACAGATTTGGAAGAGGTTTCAGACCCCATTCGGACAATGTGAATTTGTTCAGAGATTAACCAAAATTTTTCGTCTGTCAATGATGGTGTTTTCAGTTGATTCACTAGGAATCGATGCTGCGGGAAAAGTAGCAGTTTGAAACATGCATGTAAATGTCTATTATAAAAATGTTGAAAACGTTCATTGTTTCTTTCCAGATCTGTGATAGGCTATTTGCAATTATTACCATGACAAGTCTAGGATCGAGAAAACGACCATTCCCTCATGGTGTCAGATGTGAAGTATGTCAAAAGCAACTCAATTCTGACAACAAAGAAAGTCATTTAAAAGAAAAACATCATGGGAAGAGAGTTACGTTTTGATGTTATAAGCGAATTGAAATACATGCGAAAGATGCCATCGGTACCGAATAAAATGTAACGTTATAGGCGAATTGACGCTACAGGCGAAGCCGTTATAAACGAATTCAACTGCATAAAACAGATTTATAAGAGATTTCAGGCTCCATTCGGATTAAACTAAAAAAATTATTTTCAGGGCAAGTTGTTATTTTCAGGGCAAATTTTTTCCGCCCCCCCAGTAAAATGCCTTCCCGTACGCTTATGTCCACAGATTCAAACATTTACGCCCAGTGGTATGATACGATCTATTAAAGCAAGACGTTCAGCACATTCCGAAACAACCATTTGTATAATGCAAAATTTGCGCACATTTGGCTTGATCTTCGCAAGTTCACGCTTGCAAGTTTTAATCGTCGCAGAAGAATGAAAGCAGAAAGCAGGCAGATTCCTCAGAAGCTTGCCACAAGGCTAAAGTTTGCTTAAAGTCTGAACCAATTCATAAAAACATAAACTCGTTTTTCTTACAAAAAAATATGTTTTTGAAAACCCACACATTGCCTATTGTAACGCTTATCTGTTAGCTACTGCCGACTAAAGTGGGCCTGGCCAAAGTTTTGACTGCGTTGCGTAAGTAAAAAAAACGATAGCCGAAGCAGCGTGATTGAAAAAAAATGGTTTCTGAACACATTCACTTTTTCTGTAGAGGACGGTCAAAAAATGTCAGTCAACGCAAAAATTGCAACTTCATCTACTGGTGGATCTCTGTAGGTCTTGCAGAGCGTTCCCTTCCTACTATTATTATCCGCTAGGAAAGACCAACAACCTACACTGTTAATCGAGAACAAATTTTTTTTTGATTTTGTACCTTAAAATCGCTCGTACTTTAGAAAAATCGAATATTATTCGCATCCTGACATCCGGCCGCAGATACCGCTGTTGCCTCAGCTCTATAGATATTGTTAGTTTACCATCTTACCTACAACAAGAGTGGTCAACAACTTGGCAAGTTACTCGATGTACAGTACTACCTCTGGCTAAGTTAAAATAAACAGTAAGGCGGCATGAGACCTACAGATTTCTTTGGATATCCATACCATTCTCAAATAAAACAACACCTTAAATAATACTAATGTAATAAACAGTTGCAATAAAATCTACTTGAAAAGTTTTGCGCTAATGACAACAACTTTTTTAAAAACGTAGGCTGAAGAACTCCACTACTGTATAAGCAAAATGAAATCGAGCCTTGTAATTGTCAGGAGAAAAACGAAGTTTCGGTGACAAATTTCATCACTTTGCGTGAATTCGTCGCGCCACTGGTACCTGGTAGAAGTTGAGAATGCCATCAAAAGAAGGTCGATGTCGATCAAAAACGTACTGGCCACGGTCTTCGTCGTAGAACCTGTCTCGCTTCTCAGGTTGCCCAAGCAAGGTGTCCGGAAATTTCTGGAGTGTTCTTTCGTCCGTTTCGAATAGTAGTCCCGAAACGTTGATGGTGATGCGACGGCAACCAGAAGTGTTGCATGCACTAAACGAGTCCGAACAGGCGCAAATGTCTGTGTTGACAAAACACTAATTTTCTGTTACGGATACTGACACAGATTCAACGACGTTACTCGCGTGCGCATTGCAAAACTTTTGTTGCAGAGACTCAGTTCATCAAGTCTCTGTGGCAGTAGCAAAATATTCGCTTGAGCTGGAAGGAATTTCCGCGTGTATGCAGTTCTTCCAGTGGCTGCACGCAGCTCCATCATTAGAACGCTGGGTGCACCCATGGCTGATGCTCGCTAAGTGTCTCAGTACGTACGCTGGACACTTTTCAAAGGCTAAACAGATTTAACGGGAGGGCAAAAGACAAAATACAAACATTTCCCTTTGACGACGCCTTCCTTAGTTTCAGATTACATTGACATTCGATTGTAAAGCATTAAGAATGATCAACGGTGTTGGTTTAAACTCTTGAGGATTCGGTGCTATAATTTTTTCTGGGAATGCTGTAAAAAAATACCTAATATTTGAGCAACGGCCATTTTCTCTAATCACATAGTAACAAGCAGGAGTTGAACATCGCTAGTATTTTCATGGATTGAATGTCAGGTTTTCTTTTCTTTTTCTTAAAACATGAAAAGAAAAACGCGGCTTATAAGCTATCACATCATGTTTTCTCGTTGCAATTGGCGTCATGCTTAACAAAGGTGAAGAAGAGAAATTTTGATGCCTATGACATAGCATTATTAAATTTTAGTTCCATTTTTCTTTTCTACACACCGAGTTTCCCACTAAGAGCTTGAGAAAATTTTAACGGTTGCATCAGGCGAGAAGGTTTAACTTATGTTTGACAAATATAACTAAATATAGCGCAACCGTGTGGAATCGCACTTATTAATACATGTGTAAAATTTAATATTAGCAGTGCACTGATCTTTGCAAAAGTTTTACTACGGAACTAACTTCATTTAGTTACAATCTACTGTATAACCCTGCCGTATTGGGAGTTGTACAGTCAATCATTGCCACAAAATATTTAGGTTTGACTTATGTCATCCTTGAAAATACGTGTCTGAACAAATCTTTCCCTCTTCAGCACAAGGCTGTTTATCCAAGAGTATGACAATTCCTTGAAAGAGCTTTTTCAAACTCTGAAATTGTTAAACAGAGTCTTGAGGAAATTACCTCAGTAAAAGTAATTATAAAGCTATTTTTATGTGTAAGCAAAACAGCAACAGATCCTTATCTCTTCAAAGTACAATTGACAACGCCGTATTTCTCATGACACTCTCTTTCACAAAGTTCGGACAGAATAACCAAAACCCAAGCTATATCATCCTAAACCAAAAGCATATTTGTGGCTAGTATACAATCTACCATCTCGTCAAAATTTGTTAAGGGAAGAAAGCTTCGTTAATCGTTATTATTACTTTTCCGGCAGGATCTGCTCGTGAAACACGTCAAAAATTGGTTTGTGTCGTGTTAAATTCTTTTTTCAGCTATATGAGTTGTTTACATTCATAAAAATTACACGTACATCTTTTCATTCACACTTGCTACCGTAAACAGCAAATATTTGCTTATTCTAACATGTACTGACCATTTTTATGTACTCAACTGTTCAAATGCTGAAGAGGATAGTTTTTCAGTGAAGCTCAAAAGTGAACGAAACGGTTGTCTCGATTTTGACAAGAAAGTGCCACATTTACTTCAAAAGTTTTGCAATATGTTTCCGCAAAGGCAACACCCCAGGTTTATTCCGTGTCAGTTCGGTCGATTGTAACGTCGTTATTCAGCTGATTTTTCCACTTGACAGGCGTCGCAAAGCAATAGTAGAGTTAATTGCGCCTCCTGCAAATTTAGTTTTTCTCTAATTACTGTGCAACTTCCATAGAAAGAAGACGACGTGCCCATTCCGCTGACGAGATCAGGTCGGCGAGCATCTGCACCGCAGTAATCGTTGTGAAACGAGCTTTCTTCTGCACCCCTAATCAGCGCTAAATACACGCGGAGGCTTCAATGTCGCTATAAATTATTCAGAACATTCGTTCTGCCTGGGAAGGTTGCTTGGAAGCCCATTCGATCTGGATTATAGTTAATCTTTTGGCGAAAGCAGTTTCTATTCTCAAAACGTTCCTGACACAAATTTCCTAGGGCAACGAGTAGAACTGTAAATCCAAGCAGCAGCAAAGTGTAGCTACAACCTATGTATATGAAAAATCAGAGCTATAGTATTTCAGTTTATACGGACGTTTATTGAGGTACCATTTGTTTTTAAATGTTAACATCCCGAGCCGAAGTGAAGTTTTGATTTGAGACAAAATGTCCCAAAAGAGATTTCAAAAAATCCAATGGTACTTCACCTTGTTTTCCTCTGAAAGAATTCATATATTGTGCTAGGCATCACAAGCTTAACTGAAAACGATGATTCGTCTGCGTTCAACATTTGGCTGCAACCTGCCAGGCGCAGAGTGGCTCATACCGTCATCTTCCATTCCGTTCAACAGATGAGAACGTGAGTGATCGTCGTTCATATGAATATCGCGTGATGGTTGGAGAAGCAGCGAGGCATTATGCAACGGAGAGTCAACAAACTCGTCAGTGATAGCTTCGCTCAAATTTGTCGGAAGCTGGAGAGTCTGGACCTGCACTCCAACGTTTATCATTTCTGGAACTGAACAATAATGCCGGGCTATCAAAAAATTCAGCTCTAACTTTGTAGCCTATCTTACTACTGGGCAGTTAAAAGTACATGAAAGTTCATAAATCGGCCAAGTGTCCAAAATCTCTACTAATAAAAATTCTGCTAAACACAAAAAGCGGCAACAGTTCGACTAAAGTGAAATGCATGACTAAAAGTAAATAATTTCTAGATTAACTTAGAAGCAGGTAGTAATATATTTTCTACCAACAAATCTAGCAATAAAAACTGGAATTGAATCAGTTGATTGGTCAATTCTGGCATTTGGGTGGAACTATATTGAGCAGGCCGAGTAAATTTTGTAAATTAGCCCAGTCTTAAAAACATTTGTACAACCCCTAAAGCAGAGGCTTTTCGTTTGGAACCTCAATTGGCCTCACAATATTATTTCCGCCCCATCAACATCCTTGACAAAATCAATAACAGCAGAGGCAGTAATTCTGAAGACCATCTGTGAGACAAGTGGACACCACCAACGACATGCTCACCTTATTTTCAAATTTTAAAAAATCAAGCCTTCTGTTACGAGCTGAAAAATCAATGTTGACTGCGCAGCAAGATACTTTGAAACTACTAAGCCATTGCTTGGTTTCTACCAATAATGTAAAACAAGCAGTGGTGGCAGTTTGCGTACGTTCGTAAAAGACACTACAAGATGAAGGTAGCACTGTTTCAAAGCCAGCAAAGAAGCAATTACACACCATGATTGTAAAGAACTCCAACAGAAACCATTATGTCGAAATATCTGTATGCAGCTAGTTTCTGGTTAATTTGTGATCAACTTCCGCGTTGTAAAGTTTCACACAAAAAAAATTAAAATTTCAGGTTATGCCTTGAATTTACTTCAGTGTGACGTTATTTCAGTGTGACGTTTACACAGAGAGTAATAAAAATATCTTAGATTTTTACGTGAACTGTTTTTCCCAACTTATTTGAAAAGCTTGAAAAGTCCACGGTTTGCAACCACACCATTAGTTCAAAATCATCCTCTATTATTAGTTCTAGTTGTACGCATTACTTCATCGCACATAATAAAAATTCCACTGTGCTTCGTGCTGACGCAAAAGTTTCAGTCATTCTTCGTCTTTTTTTAAACGACCTGTTTCAGAATATTGTTCGAGCGATGGCTAAATCAATAAATCGAAATGTATGCAAAGACACCTGATAGCAAGTACCTCGTATTGATGGTGAGGACTAGGAAACAAACATCGTTATATACGAAACGAAATCTTTGTTGCGTCAATGGTGAGCGCTGGGACCACATTCTTAACAAAGTGTTTCTTTCACTGGTACAAATATACTCTTTAAAATACTCTTGTAAATGCAATTTTTGTCCCGTAATGCATTTCTTACTGGTTTGTAACGTGATATTTTTTACGTAAGTGGTTTTACCTTTTCCATTTTGAGCCATACGTCTGCTGCCCGTACGGGAAAAATCGCTTGTTAAGTAAGTATTTCCTCGAGGATTTTCGTTAATCACTTCGTGACCTCCATAAGAAGATTTTCTGTTGCGTTCCGCTGGTCTTGGAATACACGGTTTTGGACTGCTTGGAGATGTTCTGCTTCCAGTGTCCCGAAAAGATCGATTAGATGTCTAGAACAACGATTTAAGTAAAACGTTTAGGGTTTGCCAGGAGCCTCAAAAACGCATTCCGTTCGTAAGCTTATCGAAAACTTAGCAAACACTTCTGGCTTCTAACGAAACAGAGTTAAACGACTTGTTTTATTTCATACATCGGGCAGAAATATGTGTTCAACAAAAAGCAAGATTTTCTTACGCTGTTTTTAGCTTTAGGCTTGTGATTTATTTATTTAACGGAATTTTATCGCATTGTTGCTTATTTAACATTCTCACAAGCTGTTTAGAAATCTCTTTCCAAAATCTTTGGATGCGAAATTGAAACAAAGCTAAGGATGATATTTATACTTTTCAAAAGGTCTTCTACAACTGAATGATTCGCTTGTTTGACAAATTCCACCTAGCCCTATTCAAAAAACCATATCTATTATTTCTGTGATTGAGAAGCAGATATACAATCCATCTAACTTGTAATTAAAAAGGTGTTCCTTCTTTCATCTACCACGAGTGCTGCCTAGAAACTGATCTCATCAAAATATGCGCGACCACAACGATGAAAAGTTGAAAGGCACGACTCACTTCACTGAAAATCTCGTTTTAAGTGTCAACAGCTGTGCTCAGTAAATGAGTACACATTTCATAAGCAGTGATCTTTGCAGCAATGCCGAATACCATTTCTTAACACTGACGATAGGTCTGTTTGATTCTTATACAAGGGGTGTTAGAGAACTGCAAGACCTACATTTTCTTTGCAGTTGTAATGAATCTGAAATTAGAAAATGTTACTGTGCATTGCATTCCGCTTACTACTGCAGTCATCTTAGATGGATTATTGGACTGAATTTTGATAAGTATTCCGAAAGAACAATTACCACTACATTTGTTTGTGACCATTTTTTTGAAGCACTGAGAGTTAAAAATTGTTTTCTGTAACATCTTGTTCTGATCTAACCATGCACTTACTGCTTCTGCTTTCAGTTTCCTTAAACCTAGTGCGTGGTCATTATTTTCTTGTTTCCTAAATCACCTATTCATATATATCACTCATCACTGTCTGTTGGAAAAGTACTGGGATTTATCCTTATGCCTATGCATGAGAATGAGATGACTGTCAAATGGACACGACCGTATGAACAATTAAATCACCGGGTTCTCTTCCTTAAGTGATAATTTTCAAGGAGCAACGTTCTGCCTTTGACGCACTCCATTCTGACTCCGAGTGAAGTACTTCAACAACGGACAAGCACTGAGTGGCAGACGTGCGACAGAGTATCACTAGTTGGCAAGAACTTGTTTGCATGTACTGAAAACATGAACGTGTCTCTTTAATTTTTTTGCAATGTGATTTTCAGTATAGAAACAAAAAATGTCTCTTTCTGGAATTCTGAATGCACTTCCTAACTTGGCACAGATTCTCAATATAACTTCTACTTAGATGCGTTGTAATGAAATAGACAAAATGACTTCAATATTGGAGCAAAGTCTATCGCATACATTCATAAAGGCTATTTAACGAATACGCATTTCAACTGTTGCTTTGTAGCGCATGGTTAACGCTGGTGTCTATTGGTGAATCATTTCAAGGGCGGATATGATAATATAAATGGAAAACCAACTGGTAGATTTATTACAAAAATGCACTCAACGTAGCAAGGACATTTATTCAGATCATTACAACACTACGCAGCTTTGCACTTCAGTTAAGTTTTGATTTCTGCGAAGTTTTCTATTTTTGACAAAGTCCGAATTAAAATTGATACTTATAACACCATAAGTAATTTACTTTTTTGTTTCTGCTGACATGGCACTGATCAAATAAACAATCCATTGGAAAACGTGGACATAAAAAAGTTGTCAAATCTGAAACACAGTTTTGCTTTATAATGACCAGCATTATACAAATGAATAAACCTGTACAGAAAAACATTGTCGAAGCATCAGACTTTTCTTAAGATTTCTACAACACTTTACTACAAGTTTATAATTTCGACACTGACTTAGAGCTTGTCATCTATATGATGGAATAAGAGTTCTTTGTGATATTGGGCGTCAGCAAGGTATAAACAAGTCTCTCTTTCTATCTTTTGATAAGAACAATGGTGGTCATAGCAAATTAAAGAATTAAATTTACATGAAATTTGCGTTTCGACTGCTTCCAATACATCCTTTTATCACGAGTTGCTTATCTTGTTATTCTTGATGACCAAGCCAGAGGAACTATTTGCACAAAAGAAATCTTTAAGAGCTTATCCCTCGTGATGGAGCAAGTTAGACGAATTCAATCTAAGCACTGCGTGCTAACAACCATGCCACAGGTTTTAAGGTTTGGGGGGAATTTTTTTGCTTCCATTATATGTTTCAAACAAATTTTTCTGGGCACAAAAAAATTTGGGCGGGAATAAAAAATTGGCGGACGCACTGCCCCCAAATGCCCCAACCCGTGGCTATGGGCCTGTTAGCAACAAATCTAACAGCTGTCACTTTTTTCCAAAAAAAGCAAGAGTCGTTCCATTAATAGTTTCAAGACTCTGCTGCATGCATGTTACCTCGTATACGAGAACAAACAACGCGACATTTCCACAAAGCATTTGTAGAAAAATTATATTCGTAAAAGGACGGCAAGCAGTGTGGTTTTCAAAAAAATATTTGATACCTGGATTTCACAGATGACGTTCTGCTACGAAGAGCACAAAATAACTTGAGATTCATTAGACGGAAAAAATACTAACTTACTACAAACGTTGGCTAAGCGAGCGAGAAAAAATGTTTTGTTAGATTTCAATCAAATAGAGTTAAAGTTTTGATACAGCTGCATTTAAACAAAGTGGAGCAGAAGAGTCGTACGTTCATCTTGACGTTTAGGATGGNGTGTCAAGNTCCTGTTGTTTCCAACTGCAAATTTGTTGCTAACTATCTACAAGACGAATGAGCTTGTTACCTCGAGCAAAGTGCTTGCAAATCAGATTTTAACATTCTCCAACATGTGTAGCTAATGTCTACACAATATACAGTACAGCAGTGTTTTTCAACGTTTTTGCGGCAGCGGAACCTTTTCGGGCAATTTCTTGCAAAAGAGAATGAAGAGCCAAACCTCTTTTTACAAAATTTACGAAACGCGGTTGCAAACAAATGAAAAACACGTAATATCAAACCATACAGTCTTAATTTCGTCTTTTATCTAAATTAGACTACGCTTTTTGCCCAATTGTAACGGACACTTACAGCTGAAAATTTCACTTAAACGAAAAGTTTTCCAAGTATGTGTTATAAAATCTGTATAAGCGCTTTCAGAAGTTTGAATCTATCCTGATCATGTCCTTTTTCTTAAAGTAAGTCCCATATGATTATGCGTTAGAGTACAACTTTCAACACGTGAAAATGCTGCAGAAATACTGCATGCTGTTTTTGCTCACCTCCGGAGAAGTTGCGTTTAATCCCATGCTCATTTCAGTAAAGTGAGCTATCTCAATTGTGTTTGCTAAATATTAGTATCTACATAGATAAAAACATATGTAACGTTTCAAATTATCTTAAAATCTTCATTTTTGTGCTTTCAGTGTTATGTTGACGTTAGTCATGTTGGTTCCTTCGCTGAAGACAAAACCACCGACACTTAAATTCATTTCTTGCTAAGCACACGCGGAGAATAAAATTTTCACGAAAAATTGATTAAACGTTATTTGCGATCACGGCGAACAAGTTTGGAAAAAGTATCTATCAACAAAGCTTTTTGCCCTTGTTTTTACAACCATGGTAAGATGTCTTTGCTGGGCAAAAACTGTTTCGAACGTTACAATTTGGTAAAAATGATTCGACTCCAATCATGTCACACTTGCCTGACTAGATTATACATACTGGAAATCATCGTCACATGAACATCTTAATTTGTTTCGACAGTTACAAACACGTAGGTACTTCTGGGCAACGCATACTCTTTCCTGTTGAAAAATACTTAGTATCAAAATCAAGCTGAGTGCAGGGTTCATCGAGATCATGCGGTTTACTTTCAAGAAAGACAACATAGGTTTTCACCTAAACATTGACAAAACAATCCTGCTTTGAACATTTCCAATTAATTATTCCTGTGTCTAAGAAGTGATTTTCAATACTCCAGACTTTATTTTTATTTTTGTCATACTTCTCTAATAACCTGTTTCGCTCTTGCCATTTGAGTTAATAACGAACAGCTTGATTGACAGTTTTCGCCAATCCAGCATTAGATAAACAAGTCCATTTTTAGAGTATGCATTGTATTCCCCTTGTAACAAAATAAACCATAGAGCTAGTTAATTTCTCGAATCTTCAAATAAACATCGAAAAGCTCAGGCCCTTATCGACTTTTCACTAGATGCATAGTTAATCGTTTTTTGTAGAAAATTTTCCAAACCTATGTTAAACAACTTTTTTCATTATCTGCATACACAGAGAAGAGCGCCTTGTTTTGAAAACCTGTGACTATCAGGTTTATAATCGACCCTTTTTTACAGTTTCCTATTTTAGCTTTTACCGAAGGTAACCCAAACCCTTTCTTTCAGGAAAACCCGAAACACGGAAAGCAAAGTCATGGTTTAAAATTTGCAATACTTTGCAACGTGAACACTCCTGTGAGCGGCAATGCTTAGTTGTGTTAAAACTTTAATGATGCATTAAATCACTGAAAGATCCTTCATCAGTTGAATGTATCAAAGCAGTCAGCTAAAGTTTTAAGTCAGGCACTTAATCTTAAAGCTTTTTAAAAATTCTGTTATAATCAAATGATATTGTCGCAAAGAGACTGAAGAGATTCTTAAAAACACTTCACATTAGAAATGGAAGTTGACAAGCATTCAGTTACGACCCAATGGTCTTCTGTCTTCATTATTTCCTTAAATCGATTGCTTACTTTATATTTTCATCGGATCCTTTTAAAAATGTTTTACAGGAAGAAATGAGAGCCCGTAAACCTTCTAGACAATTCCTTTTTCACAGGCGCTGTTGAAATATGTCTTCCACAACAATACACGACTCACTCACTATCTGCAACATCCAAAAGTTCCCGCGGGCGACTGCGGAGTAGTCTCAGCGACGGTACGTCCACGCTGCAACAGCTTTCCTACTGAACTTAGCAGTGACGCTGTGGAATGATAAGCTTTACCATCCTTATTACGTTATTTTTCTCGAAGTCCGCAGTTGCTCGGTCGCCACACGACGTGAAAGATGACGTACCGCANAATCGCGCTGCAGCGACAAACTTCAGGTCGTTATTGCGCCGGCGTCGACAACGCAGTCACCAACCGCTAGATGAAGCGTCCGAAATTACCAGCGTTTGTTAGGAAGCCTTCCAGTTTCTTTAAAATGATCGCGCTCAGTTTAACAGCTTTTCTATTTCACTGCAGAAACCGCAAGGTTGAAACTCCTGAAGTGAAAGGTCACTCAACACTTGATGTGCGATATGCTGGTGCTGTTGCATGAAATGTCCTTGGTCAAAAATATCATGCGGCAATAAACTTCAATGCTTACGCTTTAAGTGGTGCAGTCTTCGCATTGTGCAAAAGTTTTTATTGTGCTGCAGTTACAGAAAGAACACATGGTTTTGAATTTGACTGCATCTGAACTGATCACTTGCAATATACGGTCTTGGTGTAACAGCATAGATGTGCATAACATTTACTACGTGAGTTACAGTGGTTCTTCACACATTATCTGCAGAATATTGCACCAAGTTTTGCAAAACCAACTGCAACAACGTCGTCAGCAAACTACCTAACTTTAAACGCATTCCGTCAAGGCTGAACATGCAGTCATCTATTTCTGCTCACTTGCTTTCGCATACCGCAGAAGCAAAGCTACTCAAGATTCAGGTCAAACATCTGTTTTTGTCATTTCATTGCAACTTCGCTTCAAACACTTAAAATCAAAATTTGATTAGAAACATTTTACTGTCATTATACTGCAGTTCACTGCTAAATGCACCAACAGAAAGCTAAACAGCAGATCCAACAGAAAGCAAGACATCAGCATCAGGCATTTTTTCTTTCACCGTTTTCGTCTAGTGCTTATCGGGTCTACCTCGCACAAAAATACATTATTCGTCTAGCTTACATTATTCGTCTAGCTTAGATTAAAAAGTCAATTATAGCATTACTCAGTGCGTCGAAAGGGCAAACATCTTTTGTTTCACTTTTTTTAACCGATATGTCGAAGAGCACAAACTGAGCACTTCCAGCAAAGTTTGACAGAATTGCAAGCAAATCCTAAATTTACTGACAAACTGCTTGAATAATTCTGGTTGAGTTATACTTGAATCACTGTTAAGATT
>JGI24159J19872_10009316_pt1 | contig 12866 bp, 10 predicted proteins | sample Ectturendosymbi4_FD_19872 | JGI IMG/M metagenome (IMG submission 19872)
GATCTGAACTAAGATCATCCACAATATCATCAGGCAATTTTGGAAAATTTGCATTTTCAATTGGTTCAAAATTTTCACTGGCCAAGTTGATACTTTTCCATACAGTTTTTTTCCCCAAAGAAACACGTAACGCACTGTTCGGAATGTTGTCAAATTCAGAATGACGACGAACCAAAGCGTTGGGCGTTCGAATGTGCCACAGGAAACAGCGACCGACTGCGGTTATGTAGGTTTGCAGGCTATCATGTCGACGGTCGGACTGTTTGCAAACAAGTACATCACGTTGAATCACGAAGGAATATTACTGGGAATTACGCAGTAAGAATGCTCAAAACATTAAAGCACTAATGTGTCCACTATAATTGCAAGTGTTTGATGCAGCATGGGCCAGTTTAAGGACAACAGACAATTCATTATAGCGGTTAAACCAATTTTATGAATGTTGACCTTTTGGTGACCTTTGTCATGTGGTTGCATGGTGGTTGCTAGTGGCAACCACCGAAATTCGTTTTAAAACCTGTTTTTGTGCAGTTTCCCAGAATTGAAGACCCCCCTTTTTTCAGATTTTTTTTCGGCCCACCCTAGTGCATAATTGAGACATCAGTGTAAAATTTTGATGGTATTCAGAGCAAGTGATATGAGTGTCAGGCATGTTATAACCTTATTTAGACAAATTTTTGGTCAGGTATGTCCAACCGAAATTGCTAAATGAGCCAAAAATTACGTCACTATCTTAACCAGGGCTGCACATTGAATGACTTAGTTTGATCTTAGCAAACTAAACTTTGTATAAGCTAATGTGATCAAAGTGTTTGAATCCTAATTGTAATGGTAACGACTGTTTGGCACCATTAGCCACTCCATATGTGTGATTTAATGGACAAGTTTTGTGCCAATAGAACAGAAGTAGCAATCAGAAATTTAGTGAAACGTTTTGCACCAAGGTGTCAGTGGGCATGTGGAAATCACCCAGCACGTGGCAGCGGTACAGATGTGATAAAGTGGCACTGAGTACCACCTGTAGCAAAAATGTCAAAGTTAAGATTATCAAAAAAAAAGAAGTTGTCAGTATGTAGGTACTTATGCTACAGCAAAAACCTTTGGCTGGGCTGCATGCAGGCTGCGGGTTGGACATTGCTGTTTTAGATATTTTAAGAAAGTTCCAAGGTTTGACTGTTGGTGGAGTGAAACCTGTTGTTCAATATGCACTCAATGCATACAGCCTAAAAGTAAGAAATTTTGAAAAACAGCAAGGTGGTCTAAGTGCATCTGTGCTCAGTAAGCTTGTGCTATATGAATGGTTCAACTGTCAGTGTTTCCATTTATAAACCAGCTTGGTTGATGCAACTTGGTTGGATTCTTGCTTGTATTACATCATAATTCCTTTTTTTTACACAAATACAGTCCAGTCGGCCAGCAAAATATTTTTTTTGTCTTTTAGTATGGAAAAAGGAAATAATTTTCCAGACTTGATCTTTTGGCATACATTTTCAAAATATTATATTCAAGACTGATATAATTTTACTTAAATCGTGTTGTATCCTATAGTGCCGGTATTTGATCTGGGTAGGTCATTCAGGAAAGTTAAGTCTTGAAAAAGTCTGGAAATTTATATTCAAAATTGCGTAGGAACCCTGAGTAAGTTCATCAGTCATTTTTCATGCCACAAAGCAAAACAAACTAGTTATTTGTTAGAAACGTTAATATGCTGTCAGAGAGATCGCGTAATGCCTTAACCAGTAAAAAGTTTCATCCAAAGATGGTAATTTATGCTTTACAGGCTGGTGCCAACGTTTTTGTCAGCAACAGACTGCTTCGTGGCAGTTTTGCTTGTTGCTGATTTTATTTAACATTTTTGCAACCTGCATGTTGCTTTTGAGGTGCATTTTTAAGTAATGTTGGTCTAAGATTATGTTTCAAATTAAGTTTTACGTGTTGATTTCTGCGTAAAACCATGCTTTTTGAAATATCAGCAGAATTGCCAAATGTGCCTATCTTTGTTAGATTTAGACTTGGGTGAAGAAGAAGAGGAAGGCGAATTTGAAGGAGCAAATGAAGAGAACATTTTTGACGAAACTGGAGAATGTATGCAAGTCCATGTGCATTTTCAACTAAGTGCTGTCAATACCATGTTTTTAAGATTTACTTATCCCATACCCCTGATGTGAAGATTTTGTGTTCAGAATATTTTGAAAATTTGTGTGTGTTATTTCAGAGATTTTTAGTTTTCCAGAAAAAGCCAATTTGAATCTAAGTGAGAAAAAGTAAATTTCTAAACTAAATGTCTTGTGACTTTCAAAATAATAAGCAGCAAGATTAGAGTAAACAAAATAAGCTTCTAAAGTGAATGCCATCTGAATTCTCAAATACTTCTTACAGAACACCCAAGTGAATGCATAATAACATGTGAATTTTTGCGATGATGCTTTTGTGATACGTATGAACACAGTTTCTCTGGTGGATCTATCACGACCATGGCTGTGGAGCCGGAGCCCAAGTAATTTTGAATGGCTGGAGCCAAAAACTTGCAGATGGTGGAGCCAGAGCTTGAAATTTGGGTTCCGTTACCGCGGGCATAGTCTGCAGGGCAAGCGAGTTGTACAAATAGTACAATGGTTTTCAGTGAACACAATCATTCTGGAAAACACTTTTGGATGTTAGAGCTGGAGCTCGAGCCAAAAATTTTGATGTCTGGAGCTGGATCCTGAAATTTGAGTCATGGCTCCACAGCCCTGATAACGACTGGATGTTGTTTATCAGATGTCGCCGCAAACGTGCTTTTACCCACGCTGTTGTTGCACTGACCGGTTTTGTTTTACTTTGTTTCAATATTGTTTGAAATCGCATCTACGCACCAAGTTACTGGTGTATTGTGCCAAGCGTTTCTTCGCCCATGCATCCAACCAATATTAGTAGAACATCGTGTGTTTGTAGCAACTCAACAGAACGATTGACTTTAATTAAATAGATAGCGCTTATATGTGACAGGGTGTGTGTGTTCCTGTCGCAAAATGCAGAATGCGCGCTAGGCGTACAGACAGTCCGTTGACAGTTGTTCTTCACGTTGGATCTGGCATTGCGGTTTAAATTTGAGACGGACTTTGGAGATGTCACTAATTTTTTTGACTCTTGTTCTCATTGGTCATTTGGCCATCGGTTAAGCATCACAAAGATGCAGATCAAAATTAGAGGATCGTGCTTCGGTGCTAGGTCTGCCGTTGTATTTTCGATAGTTGGGTTTTTCTGATAACTGAAACAAGGCATTGGGTTGTGTTATAAGATATTGCAGCAACGTATTTTCCCCAGCAACACTGTGAGAAGAAACTTGGTTTTTATAAATATATTCATGAGGTGCGATTGCATTTTCACGGGATTGCAATATAACTGGTATTTCCGATTACTTTGCTCACGGTTTTGTGAAGCCTCAGGTAGGACCAAGACCCACCGACATTTCGCTAAATTAAAAATTGTCTTATTTTGCGGTCATCTAACGGAGTTGTTTGTTTTCTAACGGAGTTCTTTGGAGCACCTCTGGTATATTTTAGCATTGATGTTTCGTCATATATGCGCATTGTGAAATCACAGCGTCAACGGACATGGAAGAGTTCGTGCAAGCCAACCTGGCCTACATCGAGGACTGCCAGACTGATATCGACTCCCTCAACCAGAAAGCCAACGACGAGATTCTTAAAGTTGAGCAGAAGTACAACAAGCTGAGACAGCCTGTCTATGGTCGAAGGAACAAATACATTGAGAGAATACCTCACTTTTGGGCGACTGTTGTATCCTTGACATTCTACTTTAACTACGTTTAGCGTTTGATGTTCAGATCAGCTTTTTGGTTTATTTTGGGTAAAACTGAATTTCTCGTTCACTGCTTTTTCTTTAAAATTCAATTTTTCGTTCACTGCTTTTGCGTTAAAAATCAATTTTTCGTTCACTGCTTTTGCGTTAAAAATCAATTTTTCGTTCACTGCTTTTCGCTTTTTCCCGAAAAGCAGCTACGAGCCGAGGTGTAAATTCACAGCAAGCGGTGAAGGCGCGTTTGCCCCTTAACGGGAATGACTTAGTTCTCGAGGCACGCGCAACTGAAGCGAGTCCTCACGAAAGACGACGTCAAGTGCCTGGAGTACTGCACGCACTTACGAGTAAGTCGTTCTTTTTGTCTTAATCTCTCACATTTTGGAGACCTTGTCAGTGAATTTCCGTTTACCAGCATCAAACTCTCTGCCTGACTTAGTGCGTGACATTCAGGTAACGCCACGCTAAGGAGGTACGAAGGTATTTTGTCATTGCAGTGAAAAACCGTTAAGACATGGTTGAAAGTTGTTTCGCATCATGGAGACTTGACTGTGTTTAAACAAGAGAAAAGGATTTTGGGTGTTTTTTGCAATTGAAAGTGGTGGTTTTCCATAAACCATTCCCTAGTTACTTGTAACCTGACATGAAAGCAGCGAGGCACCCCCTGGATGAAAGACTCCCCTACTGGTAGACATTGGACGTTTTTCTGCTCTTCTAGTACAAATTGGGCGTTTTTCATCTCTGCCGGTAGAAATTTGACCTTTTTCATAAATACAGACCTTGCTCAATTAAAACCCATTCCGAGCGTTTGTCAAAACTTTTATAAAAGTACGGGCAAATCTTTATAATCCCAAATAGGTTTGCATTTTGGAAGTTTGTTTTAGAAGAGGCTAATCTGAAAGTTTGATTTTCGGAGATAACTCTCAACATACAGTAGGTTTGTAGATCAACTGTTTCTCTTCCAGGCAACAACAGAACAGTCTAACACAACAAAGTTTAACTCATAAGCTCCGTTTAGCATTTGAGTGTAAATTTTTGTCTAACTTAAAGTTGTCGCTTAGCTCCATTTGGACACAAACCTAGCTGTTTTATTATGTTAGTTTGTCGTCCAACACTCGTTTTTATGAGGCTAGTTCGTGATTTCGGGCTCTGGCCGGGTTCGGGCTTTAACATGAGGCCCGTTTACAACTCGGGGGCTGGTTTTTCGCCCAACACCCGTATTTATGAGGCTAGTTTGTCGCCCAACACGTGTTTTTTTCCATCTGGCGCAGGTCGACGATTTCGAAGACAGCCGTTCTGGCTACAGCATCAAGTTCACTTTCACTGACAACCCTTATTTCGCAAACCGAACTGTGATCAAGGAATACCACATGCCTTGGCATGGTAAGCTCATCACTGTCACTATACGTAGTTTATCCTTTTCACAGACATGTACTGGAATCAAGATTTTTGCTTCTGGATACAATTGGAATTGGTCGATACCAAAAAAAAGCAATCCAATTAGAAGTGGCGTTATTTCCATAATTTGTTCTATAGCTGCGACACGTCCAAATGTACTGAAATACTCTAAGCTTCGGCAGTAATTAGCGTATAGAAATACAATTGAACTTTCAAGTATAGGATTTGAAATGACACGCTTTTTGTGCAAAACAGTTTGATTTCTTCGTGTAGATCTTCTCTATCACTACGCTTCACCAGGTTTGTGGCTTAATCTGGCCATGTAGCGAAAAATCAAGCTGTAGTAAACCATTACATCGAAATAATCGTGGCAATGAAAAGGAGCATTGACACATCGCTGTGTGAGAATGAGCAATTTGTTTGACACACGCAACATACATTGCAGCATAAATGCTGAAAGAGGTACATTCGTAAATGCGCGATTTTTGCAAAAGGTTGCATTGCTTAATGACTAACTGTCTGTGATACAAGAAATTGCAATATCTAATTAATGTTTTTATTATATAATTTGTACAGGAAATTGCCGTATTTAATTACATAATTTACATCTAATTAAACAATCTCTCTAGTATTGTATTTTTTGCTGTGATGCACTTCGCATGGCAGCACAACCAAAACTGTGCTAGCAACTTTTACTACGCGTTGTTTTCAAATGTTATGTTGGTTTATGACTTTGTTTGTTGTTTATTATGAAACTGAGTTGTAATAGCTTCATTCAAACTTTTTCATAACAGGCTGAATAAAGTGCACAACAAGGTCAGGACACATTGCGGCTGTGATGAATCAGTGTAAGCCACTGTTTCAACTTTCGTGTACCGTGGCCCATTGTAGCAGTGGTTTTCAACCGGCAACCGTTGCCAACCGCAACAGTACTGTAATGGTCATAATCACAATCAAAACTTTGTAATGGTCATAATCACACTTTTTAAACAATTTTGAATGAAAAAGTAGGCTATCATTTTTGCCAGGTTATCGTAATATTTTGCCTGCGACAAAAACTGGCTTCATATACGAAATATAAAATATAGAATTATGAATATTTTAATCAGAAGCTCTCGCAACCCCTAGAAAAATGGCAAACGACCCCAGATTGAAAACCACTGCATTATAGCAACCCACTATAAGCCAACGACCCACCATCTAAAACTAAAACCCACCATCTGAAACGTTTGACTCAGCTTCTACGTATCGAAGTGTTTACGTTGGTCGTACGCGCTTTTTCTGAAAGAAAAAACAATATTTTGATTTTTTGTACGGTCCCAACAGCACTTTATACGTACGACACCTGGAATTCCGTGACAGCACCAGTATGCGGCAGCAGAGTTTCAAGCCCAGAACCGAGGTCACGTAAAGGTCACGAAACCTAACGAGGGTGTACAAACCGCTCCAATATGCGGCAGCAGAATTTCACTTTTTTTCTGCTCAACGCTGTGCCCATTCGGCCCGGGGTTGGTCCATAGTTCACGACCCATCTGAGGGGTCACGATGCAAGGTTGAAAGCCACTGCTGTAAACAAACACCACAGCTTTGTCTCATGTTTAAACGATGCTTTTAACTGTGCATTGCTCCTATTGGAGAGCACTTACCAAATTTTGCAGTAGTCTCAACGTCAGAAAAACCAGAAGCGTTTAGGCTGATTGCGTTCAATAAAACTGTAACTAGTGTCAGGTTTGCCTGCTCCAGACCAGACCTCTATGTGGGTCAGCAGCTGTGATACTGCTACTCTGCCAAGTCAAAGTAGAAAGAGAAACAAGAGACGACACTTGCATGCAGGACAATTATCACAAAGAAACAACAAAACTAAAACCAAGCGATGTTTTATTGGCGCTACCGATGCCATTGTTTTCGTCATGGTGCTAATCGTGCAACAGCCGAAAGAGTCGGGTGCAAGAACACGTCCCCGCAAGTCGAACGCTGTGTAAATGAACGAACTTATTGCAGAAACCCCATCCTGCGAATGTACTGTGATCGAATGGCGCCATGGCATGGATCTGACCAGGAACCAGTCGAGCTTCTTCAGTTGGTTTTGTTCACAAGACGACGCGTCCTCCGACGACATCGCCGAGGTGCGTAGAGCCTTGTGCGAAGACGTGGCTCCCGTTTACGGGACTTTCCAAGGCGCAGTTTTTTGTTTGTTTTTTTGTAAAGGTTCGTCGCGTTCGATAACACGCCCAATGTAGAATCATTGTTCCACGCAGGCCCAGTGTCATGCGAAATTTCTGACTTCACGCCATGTGCGCATGCGCAGAGTAATATTCTACATATCAAATACGCTGAGAAAACTGATGATTAGGGGTTGGTGTTTAGGTAAGTGGGTCGGGTTATGGTTTGAAAAAGAAATTTAACTTAGGTCTAAGAATAAGTCCAATATTTTTCATTGTTTATAGTTATTCCCGTACTATAGCTTGTTTTGGGTATCTGACATCTATCCAAAAAGGTTTTAATGTACGCAACACACATCAAAATAGTAAACGCCAAACTTTATTCTTTCACTCTGAGAAGCAAAATAACTGACGAACAATGATATGTCAGAAATTTCGCTTGACACCAGTACCTCAGTGTACTGTTTGACGTTTCGAAAAGTCCGCTCCAATAAGGGCTCTGTTCGTTCACGGTCACGTCACAAAGCCAGTATCAAGGTCACATAGAGGTCACGAAATCTAACGAGGGTGTGCAAACCGCTCCAAAATGCGGCAGCAGAATTTCACTTTTTTCTGCTAAACGTTGTGCCCATTCGGCCCGGGGATTGGCCCATTCGGCCCGGGGATTGGCCCATAGGTCCCGGGGCTCATTCGAGGATTGTCCAAATTAAGTGCTTCGAAACATTTTTGCATTAACGTGGATAAAAACTCGTTACGGAGATAATTAAGGTTTTTGTTTAAATCCTTCATAAAACTTGGTTGGTTTAAATAAACGGAACCTGTTCGGTTTGTTTTCAGCAGTAGCTAGAAATTCTTCTAATAAAGCCAACGGCCATCTCACAACACTGCTGCTCGTCAAAAAGCCACCCGCTCCGGCGTGGGGAACCACCTTAACCGAAAGCACAACCGCGCGTGTAAACTCACAGCAGCCTACCTTGATGAGAGGGGGTGCAAAGAATGAGAGTACTGCGCCGCCGAAGCATTAACGCGATGCGTGTAGCGTTGTCAGAGCGCGCGAAACCAACCCTCTTTGTCTCGGCAGATTATTCGCGAAGAGCTTTGGCCGAACCCGCTACAGAGCTACATGCAGAAGGACGTCGGCGGGGAAAGCGTGTCTGAGGAGGACGAGAGGTGGGCGACGACGTCATACACGGTGACGCCACATGCGGTGACGTCACACGCGGTGGCCACGGTCGTAACCCTTGATGTAATCGTCGACTGGCTGGCGACACGAAATTGACGTCACCGTGTGTGTGTGACGTCACCAGATTTGCGAATCAGCTCGTGCAACGCTTGACCGGTTTTTAGTTCTCGGTGTCACGAGCGAAACGAGAGCGCTGCGTTTTGTTGAGAAACAATGGTGTGCGTTTGTCAGTTGACAATCGGCGGGTCGCCATGGAAACCAGCCCTTCGTGCCAGGACTCGGCGCTTCTCGTATTCATCGCCACCTTGCGCCGATTTTCGAGTTTCAAAAACAACTCTGGTTGCGTTTTGTGGCGAGTCACGTTTGCAGATTTCACGGATCCGAATATTCGCTTCGTGGCTTTGTTTGTCTTTGTTTTGTTTCAAAAAGTAAGTAATAACCTCGACCGAGTGAACCTTAAAGTGATTTGTTCGTTCGTCGCATTGCGCGCGTCTCAATACGCGTGAAATTAACGACCAGGTCACTCGATCGCGGGCAGGGGGGGCTCTGAAGAACCGCCGCTCAAGAAGCCCCGGCAAAGTCCCAGTTGCTCGCACGACAACCCGATCCACCGTCGGGTCATTCGCCCAACTCGCTGTAACTGGGTTTCGCTGTCTGCTGGCACGACTCGCTATAACCGGTCGAGTGCTTGAAGGACGCACGAGTACTCGATTTGCTGCAACGCGCCGTAACTCGATCCACCACTCGCTTAACTCAGTTTAGTGCTCGCGTGATCCATCATTGTTACTCGTGCAGCTTAAAACACAACTCGTTTGATGATGCGTATACGACGCGCCACAACCCAGCTTGTTGATCGCAGTACTCGTTTTGGTCCTTACCCGGTTTTGTATTCGCCAAGACCCTCCGTGCGTCCTTGTTTTCGTGACTCGCTTAATTTCTGTCGCGACGAAGAGTCTTTTCCTGCAATTGCAATCGGAGGTGAAATTAGGGGGGTTTCAACACCCCCGTTTGTGAAGATATAGATTGCTTTAATACGTACGTTTGCTAACAGGTGCGCTCAGAAAGAAAGACGTTGAGGTTTACAGTAACTCGGCATTTTAACATTGCTTGCCGGCGTCAGGAATTCCTGAATAAAGTTCAGAGCTTTTCGTACTTTTCCGCCTTACTGAACCCGTTGCCTGGTGTTCTAAAAATGTCGCATGCCTCGAAGAGATGGACAGTTCTGGTTCATAGCAACCTACTTCGGCGTCAGGGGAATCCATTTCGCTGTCACAGCAACCCACTTCGCTGTCATAGTAACCCACTTCGCTGTCGTATCAACCCACTGCGCTGTAATAGCAACCCACTGCGCTGTAATAGCAACCCACTGTGCTGTCATAGCAACCCACTGCGCTGTCATAGTAACTACTGCGCTGTCATAGCAACAACTTCGCTGTCATAGCAACCAACTGCGCTGTCATAACAACCCACTTTGCTGTCATAACAACCAGCTTCGCTGTCATATGAACCCACTGCGCTGTCATATCAACCCACTGCGCTGTCATAGGAACCCACTGCGCTGTCATAGCAACCCACTGCGCTATCATAGCACCAACTTCGTTGACTTAACAACCGACTTCGTGGTCTTGGCAGCGAGGGCGAGGAGGATTCGACGACACAGGACGACGCACCGGTCTACATCGACGACGATGACGCAGCGGAATACATCAGCAGCGATGACGAAGACGATGACGGGGCTGACTGGAAAGGTCGACCGGTACAAGGTTGGTGAGCACTGTTGGTGCAGCACGGTATGTGACGTTTCGCCCTCCGCTGATCGATTAGTGATTTCTTTCTTCGATATTTCGTTCAAGGGAAAGTCGCTCCCGGAGGAAACAAAGGCGATTACTACGTCATCGACGACGAAGGTAAGGAGCTTTTTTTTTATTACGTGATGACGTTGCGTGAAGCCGAGTGGTTGGGAAATATTTCTGGCCACTGTTGCCATGGCGATACATCTCGTTGTTCAGACAAAATATTTGCGGTTTCTCAAAATGTCTTCACGGTCACCGAAGGTCAGGCCTTTGAAAAAAACCTGTTGGAGGCGACTTGGGATTTAGTTCCGTATCGCGAAGAAGTACAACATCCATTGTGTGAGGTGCCGAAAAATACCTTCACTTGACTTCGAGCGGAAGCCCCGCCTTGCGTGCAAGCTGCGCGAATGAATAGTTGTGAAAAGTAAGAATAAAGCGCATGTTTTGTGAAACGGACAGGGGGGCAGCCACTCACTGTTAGCCCCATGCCACCGTGGACGTGTCGTGTCGGGGATGTTGTGGCCATGAGGTCTTTGGTGGGGGGGTCTGAGACTCAAAAGGCCCTGTCATTGTAGGGGGTTGTGTGCAGTCACTTGTACCGGCCATGAGCTTTTTGCAGGTGAGACCGGGTGCTTCAAAGTGGGTGTGATTGTTTTTGGGTCGAACTAATGTTTTTTTGTTGAAAATGCCTCGCAGCCTGCTGGTATGGCTTGAAAGAAAATTACAAGTTCTAGCAAGGCTTTTATGAGAAAAAAATTTGAAAAGTTACAAAGAAAAGAAATTAGTTTTACGAGAAAAAATTTACAAAAGCTTGTAAAAAACAGGCTCTTATGAAAAAGAAATGCAGCTGACGCATTGAATCCGTAGCCGCAGTTTTCGCTGTAGCGAAAAGCAAGACCCTGATGCGCACAAGGTAATGGGCAGAGCTTGGGGCCAGGGCCTCGAAAACCGCATGAAGAGCATTTTTGAGCTCGGTCCATCGTCGGACCCAGGGGGTTTACCGGGGTTAAATGGCGTCCTGGGCAAGAAACAAGTTTGACCCCCAATGTTCGAGCCTAGGATCTTTGGGAGTAATTGTACTGTATTGAAGAAAGTACTTGCGACATTGTTTTGACTTTTTGGGGCCCGGGGACATTGTATCCGCCTCCCCCCCCTCGTTACGCCCCTAATCGGACTTCCTGTTTTGCAGACGACGGAGACTTCGACGACGACGAACTCGCCGCGAACGAAGCGAGCGACCTCGGTTATGACGTGCCTGACGACAAAGATCTCCATGGAGACGAAAAGGACGATGACGACGACCTTGACGACCTGGCAGACGATGACGTGTGTCCGAGCGGTTACGTAGTCAGCGCTGACGAGAATTCAAAAAATACGGACAATGACGATGCGGGGGGCGAAGCCGGGGACGGCGTGACGTCGTCGAATCGCGCGGCGACATTATCGAAGCAACCCGACGTCGAATCAGCGGGCGCCACGTCACAGAATCCGACCGAAAACGGGGAGGCGATATCGAGCGGTGAGTTCTTTTTTGCAATCTTTTTCGCCCTCATAGCGCGTCACGCGGGCTGGGAGGATGTCGCGCGCGACGCGCTTCCTTCAATTCGCGTTTGTGACGTAAGAACGCGTTCGTTGCCAGGCGACGTTTTTTTGCTGGCATTTTGAAAAAACTAAAAAGCAAAATAATAGCTTTTCGTTTCCTGACCGGTGTTTTTTGAAAACCGCAAATTTTGTTCAAAGGCCTGCGCTTTGTGCAGGAAGTTGTTTTTATTGATACGAACAGAGAGCTCCACTGGCCGACCGTTCCCCCCTAATTTTACCTGTCCCTCGGCTAAGATACTCGCTGGTGAAAAAAACGTGCCGGGAGAAGTCGTTAAAGGTGGTTTCGCACAGAACCCGGTTACGGCTTACGAACCGGCTCAACGTCAGTCTTCGCACATGCAGCAAGATCACCATCACCGACAACTACGGAAATCCGGCTTACTTGAACCAATTCCAAGTTAGCCGTAAGCCGGTCGAAGCCGAGGAAACTCAGCTAACGGAGCATGTGTGAAGACTGCCGTTGGCCATAAGCCGTATCGTAAGCCGTAACCGGATTCTGTGTGAGGCCACCTTATTCTGTACGTATGTCTTATTTTATGCCATGTAGGCAGGACCGCCGCTTCCACGAGGTCAGCTAGGCGGCCGCCCAGTGTGGGGGGTCAACTAGGCGGCCGCCCAGAGCGCAGCCTTCAGTGTGGGGGGTGGGCAGGATCCGCTTTTTTCTTAGATTCCATGTCCCGAATGTTTTAGTGTGATGTGTAACGGGGGCGTAAATATTGAACCTTGCCTAGGGCGCAGAACTGTCTCGGGCCGGTCCCGCCCGTGTGTGTACCTTGTCCTGGCTTGCAGTGATTCCCAACATGGGGCACATGCCCCACAGCCAGGGGCAATTGGATGTTTAGTGTGGGCGGGGGCTGTTTGAAAAAGGACTTTGGTTGCGGAATTTTGGTGGCTGGTGAAAATGTGTGCAGGAAATATGTTGCGTTT
>JGI24159J19872_10009321_pt1 | contig 12863 bp, 10 predicted proteins | sample Ectturendosymbi4_FD_19872 | JGI IMG/M metagenome (IMG submission 19872)
AGGCTTTAATTAACATAAAATCGCAGTTACCATCTGCAGAAACAAAGAGCAGTGTCAAGAACACGTAATAGCGACAACAAGAAGGCTCGCTCAACACTCGCCGTGAAATACTAACGCCAACTGCCCCGAGCTGTCGTGGCAGCAATCAACGTTCCGCGATAAACAAATTAAAGCGGCGAGGCAACAACGCACGCATCTCCACAGCAATATTAATTCGGAAAACAGTATCCGCAACAAGACTTGACTACAAAATATTACTGAAATCGCCCCCCCCCCTAACCTTACGGGCTGGATCCGCCCCCTGCTTTACAGAATGTGACCTTGTATTCCTTTGTTTAGATCTTCTGATGTCAACGTGAATGACAGCTTTTGGACATCGCAAGTTTATTACGAACTCGCCGTCGGATTTTACAGAAATCAGCAAACCCTGGTCCTCTGAAAGTCTGAGACCATTTGTTTCAAACTACTCTTAGAGCTATAATATATTTGAATGAGTCTTCTAGGTCTTTTACAAAGCACATGTTGACAAATGAAGTTGATTATGCAAGTGCAAGGCCGTGAAAAAATTATGGCTGCGCACGGCTAGATTATTCCCAGAGAATGCATAGAATTCGCTCGGAAGACGGGTTGCTTTGTCTTTGCAATATACACTCGTTTGTAAACCCATCAACAAATAGAAGCTTATCGTCACTTTTCTGCAGGGTGGATTTACATAACTGGTTAACTCCCCATTTTATGCTCAGAGCTCGGCAACTTTACACTCTATATGAAACTGACCGGTGGCGTAGCCAGTCCAAACTTTTGGGGGGACAAACAATTTGTGGGGCAAAATTTTTGACTTTGGACGAAAAGCAGTATTTTGATTGGTGCACCGCCCCTCAAAGCACGAAATGACTATATATGCTAAAAATTTGGGGTGCTATGTTCCCCCGTGGCTACGCCTATGAAACTGAAACTGGTTTTCGATGCATTCCGAAGTAACTGAAAATATTGAGCGGAAGTGCTGCTTGCCATTCAATTCAGCGAACGTTGAGCAGAATACCGTATTTATTCGATTGTAAGCCGCGACTTGTAAATTTTCTTTTCATCATTCCGTGCGTCTTAATGATAAACGGTGTCTTGCATTTTTTTATTTCTATACCTTATCGACAGGATGTAAATGACGATCAATTTTTTCTTAGCCACGTTTTGTCGATCAAACTCTCTTTTCGCGCTCTATTCTCTTCAGTATCATGTGCACATCGGTCACTGGAGTGATAATGATGAACAGAAGGCAGTTGTAGTGGTGAAGCATCTCATTACCTGGGTTGTCAATTAAACGCGAAACGTGCTAGTACAACGAAAGTATTTGAGGCTCAGAAAACCTACGTTCAAGTGCGATTGACATTGAATTTTCAACACCATTTCGCTCGGCTTACAATCAAGGGAAGCTAACAGTGTTCCTTCTATGAAAACTTCACCCCGAGCACATGTTCTTGCACGCAATCATGTAGACACACAACCAGTTAAGCGTTTCAAGTGTTACAAAGGCTGTGCGATATATATACGGATGTTAAATTTGGAATGCTGCAAGTGCGCAAAAGTGAGATTTCACCGGTCTGGTCTTACTGGGTATCTGTGCACCTCAGAGGGAACTGGCGGCTAATAATAATAATCGAATAAATACGGTATGACTTATAGTAAAAGGTTTCAGCTTCATTTTTTGTCTGGACAAAAGCGATTAATTTTCCCCCGAAACTGACATGTCGGATGCACGCACGTTGCTATAGTTAGTCGTTTTTTAGCTTAAACGTCACGAAGTGTAGTTTAAACGACAGTAGAACAGTTTCTTGACATGCTTTCACATCACATTTACCCAGTAGCTGTTTCTTTATATTTTTTCTGCACTGGCGCATTCCATACAGAGGGCTGCAATTTTTTTCATCAACAGCCTTCTTGGTGAATTGCTGTCCTTTGATTGGCTGAACGGCGTAGCGGTGCGATGACGTCAGTGAAATGAACTGCACTTCACTTGCGCGTCGTGCGCACAATGGTTGTTGTGGTGCTGACGATTTGCACAGATTCTATGAGCTTTTGTAAACGCCTTTCGTTTTTTTTTAAACAATCAACGCAATCGTTGCTGTACGACAATAAACAAAAGTGCGAGAAGATTCCGAAAAGACAAAAAAGAGTTGAGAGCTTTGAGCGGTCGGAAGAATTGTCAGGTTTTGAATGAAAAATAAACTGATCTCTGAATATGGGTTCATGAATTGAGTTTAAACTCATTGATAGGTTTCTTTTGGATTTGTTATTCCGCTAACAATACATGAAAGGTTCATGGGTTCAAAGGCAATTTTAATTTTTTTCAAAGGCATTAAATTTCTTATCACTCTGGCCAAACAGTCAGGTGCTGTGTATGGAGGTCGAAAAGTTTTTATACTCATAAAAACCTGAAGTTGATGGGTCTGCTGAGGCAGAGAAGACATATGTTACGCTGCACGCTTTAAATGACAATAACCTTCCAACACCGCACAGGTGTTTGCCAATAATTATGTTACTGACTGCTAAATGTATGTACATGCGACCTGCCCCGTATAATGTACGATCTTGCTTCATATATTTAGTGCAAAATAATGAATAGCTGTCAACCAACAGGGAGTAGCTTGTGGAGAGCGCGAGGACTGCCGCAGATGAAGGAAGACAGCTTTGAAGTTCCTTCAACGAGTATCTCCCAAAGCACTGAAGAAGCAATTGTTGAAGAGAGGAATATATAGGCTCTAAGCAGGGCTTAGAAAGCAAGCCAGGCAGTTTACTACAAAACAGCATTGCTGAAGCTCCTGAACAAAAATAAAATGGGCAATACAACAAGCAAAGTACGGGCTAAAAAAAATAAAAGTTTATTTAGCGTTTGTTGTAGTTGAAAACAAGGCGTAGTTGCTTTTGCTGCGATTACAGTGTCTATCGCAAGTTTTGCTCACGACGATATCCTAATACTTTAGAACCTGAACGCAACGGTACTGAAGATAATTTTCCACAGAAACCCAACGCATTTGCTGGACCGCAAAAACTTTGCAAAAACGAGCACTTTTTGTAAAAAAGATGCATAATTCGCAAACAGCAAACAAACAAGAACCACGTCAAGGTTTCCACGTGATCACTTTTCGCGCGATAATGGCGGCCCTGGCAACAGTGCTGCTTTCTGCGTCTTCCTCATGGGCTTCGATCTTTTCCACGTGCTCCAAGAGCGTCTTCCTTCCCTCAGGAGCTTCGGAAAGCATCGTCAACGCCTTGATCGCGTACAGCCTGGTCTCGGAGGTGGGCGCGTCGACCAGTTGGATCAGGGCCGGGATGGCACCGGCGTTAATGGCGGCGTATTTGCCTGCAATCGATTAAATGTATCACTGTGCTTGTCCAGCGGATATACTTGGCTATAGCTATGTTTCTAAAAGCAGAATCTGACCACGGCTCGGAAGACAACAGGGAGTTCTTACAACGGCACGGAAAAGTAGATTTTATTGAATTAAAATCAGTTTGAATATACTGAAGTAAAAAAGAACTTGTAAAAGAATATTTCGAAAACGCAAGGACTGCAACCAAAGTAAATCATCACGCGTGAAGGATGATGCTTCATGTCACTGAGAATCACCAAAGAGGTGAAAAGATATTATTGAATTGCCTGAGCCGTTTTTCCCAGCATGTGCTTCTTGGCATAAAAACTATCAAATTATTAAATTTAGACAATTTTAATTTCGCTTCCTTTCCTTTTGAAGCGCAAACGGGTAGGAGTGATGAAATCTGTTTTTTTATTATTGAACAAAATTGAAATTCAGCGGTTTCCAAAAAAAGAGGCGTGGGTCGCATGAGCTGGGATGAAATGACCACGTGACCACTCGCGAACGGCGTTCACCTTCGGTCGTGATGGCGATGTTCATGAGAGCGCCTGAAACGTTCGTCTTCACGTCCTCGTCGCTGTCGCCGAGGCATCGGACCAGCAGTGGGACGACAAAATCGGCCTTGCATGCTGCTTGCTTCCCGGACAGCGGCACGCAAACATCCATGAGGTCGCGCGCCGCAGCAGCGCGGATGCGAGCTTCGTCGTGGCTTAAAAGATCCTGAACGCAGCCAACCACCAAGTATTAGGTTTCGGCGACACAATATACAGTAGCGTAGCCAACCCAAAAACTTTTTGGGGGGCAAAATGTTTGATTTTAGGCGAATAACACCTATTTTGTTTGGTACACCGCCTCTCAAAGCACAAAATGACTATATGCTGTAAAAANTTTGAGGGGTCATGGCCCCCTAGGCCCCCTGGNTACGCTTATGACAACATATCGTTTGTTTCGTTACTGAGGCGCAACAAACGGAAATTGAGGGTTTGTCGAGCGAGACCNTATAAAAGCGACGTACAATCGGCGCTCGCCCGGGGAAAATCGACCTCACCGTGAGCGCGTGCATCACTCCCGCTCTGAGCGCTGCCTCCGGGTCGACCCTCATGCAGAAGTGCAGGGTCTGAAGGATTAGCTCTTTTATTTCGTCGAGTTCGCTTTCCAGTTTCATCACCAACCGAGGTATGAGGTTCGTTGACACAATGCCCGTTGCTCCTGCGCGTCAGAACGAAAAACAACGTTGAATATCCAGGCAAAGAGCAAGAAATTAATACGATTTGGTCTCAATAGCTTGACACCTAACATTACAAGAATGGTGGAAGTGTAAAGGTATTGGAGCAAAAAATTTTTTCACGCAATTTGTAGCATCTACCGTAACTTTGGTTCAGAACCTGAAAAAAAAACGAAAAAGCAGGCGCGTCAGGTATTTGGTTGACGGGGTTGTCTCGGGTGAATGATTGATGGGGGGCAGAAAAAACGAAACGGGAGGACATCAACAGCGAAAAACTAAGAAAACCATCACCGTTCCGATCAGCAGAGCACCAATTGCAAATGAGGGACGTCATAATTTTCCCTGCACTGGCGGCAAACCTGTTGTAACCGCGTGCACATTCCGTGCAAAAGATGTATGAACGCATTTCGGAAAACCTCTAGTTCACAACCAACACTGACGTACCCGACGGTATTTCGGAAAGAATCGCTAAAGCTTGGTGGGCATTCTTTCGTACAACTTCAACTTCATCCTCAAACAGCTATGAAAAAACGAAAAACCTGTAGAAGTCCGCAAACTAAGCAAAGCAACAAATTGCTTTCAAGTTTTGATAAATATTGCACATCATAACACAAGACAATATGTACATTGTATATCAGGAAATGAGTTGGATGTCACAGTACCGTGACATTCACACTTTTGCTTCTGACCAGCACACAAAAGCAACCCCTCGTATCTTCACAGCTTGAACGACTGCAGGAACAAAAATCGATTGCATCAAAACTTTAACGTTGCAAGCAGTAACTGCAGAACTTACTTTCGCCAGAGGTAGTACTACGTCGTGATCAAGAAAAGCATTTCGTCCAACATTGTGAGATGCCATAATAAACAACACCTCCGTAGCTTTGTGCCTGACAGTACTGTCCTTGTCTCTCAGGAGGTTCTTCAAACTCTCGACACATCCTACAACCAAGTACAAAATTCTATTCAAGCTTTTATATTTTGTGTGTTGTCTAAGATTGTTCTTTTCATACGTTATTCGGGTTTGCAAATGATGTACTACAATGTCTCAAGTTTCGCTACTGCACTGCAAAATAACGTCAACTTAAAACTTACCCAATCGAATAGCTTCATACACTTTTTCTGGATCATGAACCAAGTCACAAAGTGTCATCAAAGCACGCTGTCTCGTTATAAGTGTTTGGTCATTAAGTTCTCGGTTTAATTTCGGGATGGCTCTATCCCCGAATGCAAGTGGAGCTTTTGTAGCATCAATGCTGGGAGGCAAGGAATATGATATTCTAGTGGTAGCCATTCTTCAAAATATTTACAATCGCCTACTTGCTTAATAACCAACAGTATATGAAAACACTGAACAAAAATTGAAATAAGTTTGTTTGTATAGCTTGTTACATTACTTGGAAGCCTCACTGATCCAGAGATTAGGTTTAACTCAGATGCAAAAACGCAACATATTGTCAAGGTTCTGACTTGTGGGGGCATTTTAAACAACAGATTACAAGTTTTATTTAATACCTAATTAAGTGACAGTAGAAAGACAACAAAACAAGCCTACACATTGCAAAAATGTTTTGTCTTGGCAAAAAAATACTGTTAATTCAATCATGATTTTTAGTGCATTCTCATTTTTGCATCCTTTCAATGATATTGACAGCATAAGAAAGTTGATTAGTGAAATTTAAGTTTATAGTAGCTATACTTGCATAAAAAAGACTTTCAGTTGTATTTTGCATATGTCAAAATCTGTAGCACTCTTCCATGACAGGGTGACGAGACATAGTCTTGGTACAAGTCTCAAGGCCTCTGGAGTTTCAGTCCCAGTCTTAAACATTCAGATCTCAATCTTGGATTTTTTTTACAAAGTCAGGGTGTCCATCTTGAAGTTTGAAACAAATATTGGTGTTGGAGGTTACATATGTATAAACGGGATTTGATAAAGGTTTAAACATTGGGCTAGGCCATGCTTAGGGCTTAATAAGAAAGTATAAAATGTGAATGTTTGAGTTTAGTAAAACTGAGTCTTGTTAGTACTATGTTCAAATTGAACATTGAAAACAGAAAGAATACTAACAAAAAAGGAACAACAGATTTGAAAGATGGACAATTCAGCAATTCATTTGTACACAGAATCATGCACTTTTACTTACAGAATTTTAAATCATATCAGCTCATGTATAAATATGAAATTAAGATTTTTTCACACAGAATCACATCATGCCAAAACATACATACAGTGTTTCATGACTGACATGTGAACAAAATGCATATATATGCAAGCACACACACTTTAATAACATGCAAATGCAAACATAAATCAACATTGCCTTTTCCATCTTACACGTTTCAACTTAGGCAAAATTTTATGAACTTGTAGAAACTTAACCATGGCTAAAGGAAAGTTGATGTAAAACAAATCTTACAAACTCAAACACAGCCATTGATTTGTAATTAGAAAATGCATAAGGGCAAAGCATTATAGACCAGCTCCTCGGGGAACTGGGCAAAACCATGATAGATATTGGTTGTGACCCAGCACTCCTGTGCAACTGTGTTGAGAATGCAGCAGACTGCAACCCCTTTCATATGTGTAACTGTATTAAGACTCTCAATTCACCAACAATTCCGACATCAGCTCTAAACCATGATAGAAAATTATAAACTCTCAAGGTGTGCTCAGGAAGACAACCTGTTACCAGGTTATTTCAGTGTCTCAGCCCTTTAACTTTGATTTGCATGGAACTGTTTAATATTAACACCAATAAAATCAACTCTATTTTTAATTGAGCATTTCTGCATGCACAAGGTTTTCCACATTTTCCTGCACACGGCAATTTTGCATTCACAAGAACATTTTCCTGCATGTGGTTATTTTGCATTTGCTTTGAAAGTCAAGGCAAGTCTTGTATTAATTTTATGTGGAACTCCAAAAATGGACCATGGATGAAAACGTTTTTAGCTGATATGCGCCAAAATTTTTATCTGTCACATGCAGGTACTCATCAATCGATGCTTTCAATTCTATTCAGGCATATAGCTACATTTTTGCACATGATGATATTAAAATGTAGTGGATGTAATATTTTACAATGACACATAACTTGAATAACTGCTTACTTGAAAGATTTTGAGGCAATGCATGCAGTTCAAAAGCAAGAGTCTTAGAAATGCCTGCATGTTTTGCTGTTGAATTTCTTGCATTGTTTTAATGCATTTCCGTTTCTGATTGAAAAAGGATTAATAACAATCCAAAATATTCCAAAACCAATGGAAGTTGTTTTTTAAGGATTTTGTTGGTTGTGGTAAAGCTCATTTAAAACATTTATCACATTGATGGCCAAGATATGCAAGATATTATTTATAAGATTTGCAATATAGCTGAATAGAAGACAAGGACAAATCAGCAGGGAGGAAAACTTAACATTGACAAATGTTCTTGAAAGGCTGGAGAAAGAATATTGATGAACCTCTTGTTTTGTTGATGAGTTGTGTATTTTCATGCATATCACAGAAAATTATACCTACTTATTAGTGAACAAATAATAATTGGTCAATACAAACAGCCTACAACACCAGATGTTTTTCTTTACGGTGTGTTTATAAAGTTTGTTGAAAAAGTGAAACTTCTTTGTGTGCCAGTACTACTTTGTGCCACAGTGAAGGATCACAATAATATTCACAGACACATGAAATTACTTTATTGTGCAGCAATCAAATTTAGAAGCATCTTTGCTGTTTGAAGCACCTTTGCTCAGTGGTACACTGAAGCAAAAACAATACTTTGTTTCATGCTTGTTTCATGTTGCTAGTGCATTCTTGCAAATTATGGAAAAAGTATACATGGTCTTATTTTGAATACCTTTTGGTACTGCCTATAACAATGCTTATTAAGTTTTGCATTATATCCCCAGGAATGTGCTTGCCAGTGTCAAGTTAATAATTTTGTCAGGAAATTTGAAACAATTTGCATGCTTCTGTTCAATGATGTGCATCTTCATCAAAGTTTTTTATCTAATCACTTCAAATACTTAAAACTTTCACAAGTCGTCATTTCTTTTCCCCCAATATGTAGCACTTCTGTATGATGATGACCAAATGCAAGAATTGTTTTTGTGTGGTTACAGTATTTATTACTCTTTAGTATTATTTGTACAAACCACGTAATGCTTATCCTGTGAGGTGTAATGACTAGGGCCATATATAAAAGTCATATTTTTCTCTGTGTTTCAGGAAGTTATGAAACAAATTTTGAAACAAAAATTGCACCCCTACAAAGTCTATAACAAAAGTTACAAAGTCATAAAAAGTCATATTTTCCATGTTAGGTCATAAAGTCACATTTCATATATTTTCAACCTAATTCAACAAGGAAAGCATTTAAACAATCTCAAAATATCAGGTGAAACTACTAAATCGCTAGGTCTAAGCTGCAATTTGCTTCAAAACAAACTATATGTTTTGCTCATATATTGTCCTGTTGATTGTAGTGGGACTTTAACAACCCATGGGGCTACTATCTCTTATACCCATTTTCACTGGTAATGCTTCTTTGTACAGTAGTTGTACTGTATGTTCTAGCTCAGTCATTTTTGTTTGGTTGTATAAAGTCATATTTTCTGAAAAATAAAGTCATATTATCAAGTTTTTTAAGTCATAAAGATGACCTTAGTTATGATCCATCATTTTTATATATTTATGCTGTTTGTCTACCCTTTTGATATGGACCATGAACCTGACAGAAATGTTGCAACTAACAAAAAAATAACTGTCAATCAGTGATAATTTTTAGGGATGTTGAACCCATGGAATAATGTTGAGCACAACATAGATTAAATAATAATTCATTTATTGTAGACTTGTGGGCCATATCACAGGCACAATTGAAAAACACAAGAGCACAAAAAATGGTTAGTTATGACGCATTGCAGAATAGGTGTTTGCATACAACCAACACTGATAGGACCAAACAATTTTATAGTGCCCAACTGTAACGTCATTCACCCATCAAAATACAGGGATCCAGTAGTGGTAGAGAAATGGAAGCATTCTAATATCGAAATTTGGAACGCGGGTGTTCCATTGGTCCCTCAATTCATAATTCCCTGATTTTGCAAAAGTTTATTGCACAAAAGACAGTACAACAGAGGTTTGTTTGCTGCGAACAGCCTAAATAAAGTGTTAAATGATGTCAAAAAATCAAAAATACATTGAATTTGAGACAGGTGGCAAACAATAGATATTCCACTGGCCACTCCACATCTTTACAGCCGACCTAAACCATTTACACAGAGACGATTTCAAGGAAGTCTGTGGTCGCAATTTAGATAACTAATTTTCACTTTTTAACGTTTTAGCTTTAAGGTAAGGTTAAAACAAAGTATATGACCTGATGACCTCCGGGTCTTTTCGTTGGCCATGTAAAATAAACAAGCATTGTCTGTCTGTCTGTCTGTCTATATTTTGTGCAAGTGTCTGTGTTACCAGAGAAGAGGAATGTGCTCTGAAGGACCATTCTCATCAAAATTAATGTATCATTGAACAAAAATAAAGCGTGTCTGTTTGCATTAAAATGTGTTAAAGTTAAGGATAACAACATTCAAAAACTGTTGGAGTGGAAACAAATANCAGTGCAGGATTAGCTGAGAGAAATTCGAAAGCAACGTGGGGGTTTCAGCCTCAGAAAGNTAATATCAAGAAGCTTGCACGAACTATGGCTTTTAATCCACATAATTTAAAACTTTTTTCAACAATTTAAAAACCGTATACAATGGTCCTAAAGTTTCATTGGAAATGATCTGGAACTTACATGAAGCTGGGGTAAACACTGCAGATATTTTCTACGTCCATGGAATATCAGTGTACTGTAATAAAGCCTAAACATTGGTTGCTGAGGCAGAAAACCTAAAAATATGTAAACATTTGTTTCATTTTGTGGTGTTTTTACATACGTTATGATAAAAATTGTGAGTCTATCTTCTTAGTTTACACATAAAATATGACTTGAAACTAAAAGTAGGTAAGCTATATAAAGCTTTTGAATGATGCGAATAGAATTTTGTTCTAACGTAGTGAAATAGCATTGGCAAAGCACTCAAATAATTCAAATTTTTCACAGTTGCACGCTAAACTTATATATACAGTAGGCTAGAAAAGAAAAAAGGTTTGGCTGATGAGAACGGATTTTTGCTGATAAGTTATCTTTGACAACGAAAGAGCATACCCAAAAAATTTGGCAAGCATCATCGAGATAATTGTTGTTTATTCTTTATAATAATGAATTGTTCCATCAGTCCCTATGGGGTGTTTCAAAGGTCCCACTGTGGTGGGACCCACGGAAATTTTTCAAACTTAATTGACCCAAAATTGAAAATTTGTCAAACTTAAAAAAAGCATATAAAACATTCATTGATTTTTATAAAACTTGTTGGTCCATAAACCTTCAACTGAACAAAATTTCAGCAACTTTTGCTGGATAGTCTTGGTTCTACGCCCGTTTAAAAAAATCCGTTCCATGGGTCCCATACCTCCCCTACTCAATTGTCTGGACCACTTGGAGAAAGTACAACACCAATATCTAAAAACTACGAGTGAGATATCTAGCATACTTATTTAGCTTGCGGAAACCATAGACACATACCTAAAAAGTGTGAGAGCAATACATCTGGCTTTTTTGTTATCGTAAAAACATCATAAGAGCATATGCTAAAAGCCAGTTCCATGGTATAGTACACCACAATTGTACAAGCTGGATAGGACTNTTCTAGAGAAAATCTTAGGATTTTTTGATATTTCAATAAGTGTTAGCATAAATTTTGAAAGCAATTAATTGATTTTTTAGANTTTTTTTTCACATAAAAGATACTGATATATCAGAACAGAGAAAATGAGTAATTAGAAATAAAAACATTACTGAAAGTAAACAACCTGCAATAACAAATATTGTACAAATATATCAGATATTGATTGGGCAACTATTAAATTATTATATTGGTTTAAAGTAGCAAAATGTTTAATTTGAACCATGAATCGCAAAATATAGTGATGATTAAAACAATTGTTTTTGAAACACTGGACAACAAACATAAAAAGTTAGATGCAATATTAAAACAGGAATCATAATGTAGAAACACATATATTCACAACAAATACAAAGAAAAAAAACAAGCAATATATGAAGAATTAGACCATGAAATAGTAATTACAGTCACCCATGGACCATATTGATATCGCCTATGATAACTGCCTTTTGTCAACACAAGCAAAATTTGACATTATCATGCAAAATAATGCAATAAAATCTGTTGCTGCATTGTTCTAATTACAAAATAGTTCTTTGGCCCATGCAAGATCATACAAGCATTTTCCTAGTGTCTTTGTAATTGTTTAGATTTTTGAAATATTCACAACCTAAAAACTTCTAAGTGTTCTCACTAGTAACTACTTGCTGTAAAATAATTTCTAAAAACTGACAAAATACACAACACACTTCTCAAAGTTCTGCTCAAATTTGAAAACCTTTTGCGTAAATTTCATCTGCAAATAAACTAAAACATTTCCCTAAAATTTTACTTGAATTTTAACCGTTTTTTTCCACTTATTTACTAGGCCTATAGTAATTGCTTCCTGACTTAAAATTTTGCTTAAATGCTCATTATTTACAACAATCAATACATCATGAATAGAATACGTGATCATAATTCTTCCTTCGCTTCTGCATTAAAACTTTTGTTTAACCATTGCTGTAGTCACAAGAAACTGATGTTTTGCAATTTCTGGTCTTGGATATTGCACTTGAACAATGTAGTCAGACGAAGTAAGGTAGGCATTGCTTTCTCCTAATCTTAGATTTACTGTAGGCTAAGCTTTTATGTCCCAAGTGTTTTACACAGGGCACAAAAACGATTGACTTGGTTGGGAAATGTCATACAAAGTGAAACTCAATACATATCCTACTGTGCATGCAAAGAGAAGTCTAGATTGGCTTCTGTGAGTACACCATGCTAGTATGATTTCGTCCATGTCCACCACTAAGCTAAATTCACTTGGACAGTCTAGGCTACTACTGCATAAGTGGTAATCCTGCAGCCAACAGCTGATACGTTGTTATAACTACGGGAAAAAACGTCTTTCCAGCTGTTAGTCAATTCAAACTCTGGATAACATCTGTGATCACTGATCACTAGGGCAAGTTTTTGTTGCAGTAACAAAGCGAGAAAGTTGCATTTATTTTCAGCGAAAGTTGCATTTATGCGCTGTAAGTTGCATTTATG
>JGI24159J19872_10009326_pt1 | contig 12856 bp, 12 predicted proteins | sample Ectturendosymbi4_FD_19872 | JGI IMG/M metagenome (IMG submission 19872)
TTTTGGAAATAGTTACGGCTGAAATCTCCTTTCTACCGTGTTTCTCCAAAAATAAGACCTACCCTAAAAATAAGACCTAGCCTGAATTTCCAGAATGGTTTTAATTTAAGCCCTACCTTTAATCTGTGATTACTTACCAGTAATCACCCTGTATTCGTGTCTTTTGCTAATTTGGTAAATGTGCTAGATGTTTTTCCTTTCCATTAATAAATTTTATCTCAAAATTCTGACCAGCTAGTCGAAAAATAGAGCGCCACCATCTAATTGAACGCCACTATAAAGGAAGGGTTGAAAAATAGAGCGCCATGGCGGTGAAACAGAGGTTTTACGGTAGTTTAAAAACGTTGGGCTCCTCTCAGAAAACTCTTCGCCCCCCTGGTATCCCAAGCTGGTTACGGGCCTGATTCTGCGACAACGAGTCAGCCTTTGAAGGGCTACCGTGTGCAAGACGTGTTTCCTTTGTAAATGAAACGCCACAGGCGTTTTTCTGACAAATCAAAAGCTCTCTGCAGGNCTGAACTCTGAGTTTTACTGAGTACTGAAAGAACGAAACACTCACAATCTTAAATTTCTTCGCAATCTAATTCCTGGACTTTACAGAACAAAGCAAATCATTTGATCTCATAATAAATGGACGAGTATTTCGAACAATCATAAAGATAACCAAGGCATCATAAACGAAAACCGCATTACGGTCATTAAAGCAAGCTTTGGGGCAAAGCCACGTAACAAACTGAACGCATTCGTCATTATATGTGAAACGAAAACGAAAAACAACCATCCACGCTGAACACGGTCACTGTGCACGCGTGTCAATGAAACTCCTCACCTCGCTCACAGGTGGCAAGTCGTGGAGCACGCGGAGCAGCTCGGTGCGTATGCTCAGGTGCGGGAGGCTCTTGTCCGGCAACAACGAAAGCCAGTCGGCGATGGCCGCTACCATGCCCATGTCAACGAACGCTTCTTTGAGGTCCTGCGAGCAAATACGCGGCGTGGTAGCGCGCACTGAATTGCCCGTGTGGCTGAACAACCAATTCATGAAAGAAACGACTTATCTTGACTGTGTAATGAAAAGAAAATTACCAGGTATGAGCGAAACCGTTTGGAAATGTCGCAGACGTAAGCGTTAAACGCATGCCAATTCTTTGCACAACCATTCAAGCAACCACTGCCGAAAAAAAACACTTGGAAAATCCACCTGGATGCGGGGTCTTTTCAAACGGTCTCAATTGCAACTTTCAAAAGAAGTCAGAAATCAAGAAAATATACCGGTTGCCGCTTTTAACAACTTGATCGTCTGCATGTAGTGTTTAAAAATAGTACGAGAAAAAAACTCTAGGCAGACTATGCGAAAAGTTGCTGCCATGGTCTTATTCCATATTGCTGTTGATACTTGGATGATTTACGAGAAAACCAATGCAATTGCTTTATGGCATATGCGAGATTAATAACATTTGAACTTTGGCAAAAACAAACACATACCGCATATATGAAATTTATTGACAAGAAAAACATTAGGTAACAAAAGCAGTAGCAATCAATATTTTCTCGATCGTGTTTTTTGCTAAAATCCGCGTTGTGAGCGGCAAACGAAGAAGTGGAGCGCTTTGGCACCAGGGTGCATTGAGTTCTTTTTAGAGGCTACAGTCGCGGCCCTGTTTTCGATTCTAACGCGGCAAAAATTATTATTTTACCCTTTTCTAGTGTAGGCGCACACCTGCTTTTTCAGATGACTGACGACAGAAGGAAACATCTTCAACTTGTGCAAAGCGGGTTTTCTGCTCTGGTTGGCTTCGCGATCGGCGTCGGCCGCTTCTTTCATCTTGGTCAACATCGCTCCGATAATATCGTCCGAGTCGTTGATGTAAGTTCCCCCGTCGCGTTTCCGCCTGCCTTTTCTAATACATCGAACGCGACCAGGTCAGCAAATGCAAGTCATGGCGCGCAAGTCGTCGAAAACGATCAACGTACGTACAACAGATAAATTCCTGATAATGGCCAAACAACACTTGTAACCTGCTTTTTTTTCGCTGAGACATTTCGGTCATTTGTCTCAGTTATATCAAAAAAAAACGTCTAACACTGTTCATTAGCCTATATTTTTAGACATTCTGACCGAAATATCTTAATTTTTTTCGGTCATTTCAAAGTATTTTGGTCTGACCAAAAAAAACAACTTGTAACACGTGGGCAATGTCGAAATGACACTTCTTCAAGAAGAGCCATAACCAACTCACTGGACATGGCTTGTTCTATACTATACTTATTTCTTAGCGAATATAAATTACACGAAAGTGAACATAGCACCTTTCCGCCTTTTTCTTCTGCATCATTATGTCGAAGTCGTACACCATTCCGCTTCCCTTGTCGCGCGCCCCTTCGTCTTCGTCATCCGACTCTTCCTTTTCAATAGTTTTCTGCATAGCTAATCACAACAAGAACGAAACTTCAAAGAAATGGTATGCGACCTTAGAAATTATTCCTAAGGAAAGTAACGATCGGTTTCTTTCTTGTAGAAATGTGCGAAACTTGAAAGAGCTTACTTTGGCGACTGTTTAAGTCTAGGGGGCGTAAGAACGGTTTGACAGTGCAAGTGAGGAATACATCACTGCACAGTGGCAGAGAAATACAAAGCGAGGTGCATTATTTCATGCTTCCAACCAGTGGTGGGCTCCGTTAATCAGGCATTTAAGTTCGTTGCTCGTTAATGCTTTAACCACAAAGGTTACCTTCGTTAAGAGTCAATCATCAATTCCTTGAACAAGGAACGGAAGTTAACCGTTAACTTTAAACCAACGAACAAATAGAGAGAACTTCCACCACTATACGCATTGACTAGATGAAGCCTACTGCAGAGCCATTGATTGTCCTGATAGAAGTGCATCGTTAGGCCGACCAACATCGGCATGGTTTTAGCGTTTTGATCTTTGTGAGTTAGGATAAAGAAACAAAAATAACTTATGCGCTGCTCTGTAAGACAATCATCTATCGGCCTCAAAAACATGAGAACAGTTTGAAACAAGAACTCTAGAAGAGATTGTTACTCCTCATAAGTAGTTTACTTGCAAAAAATATGTACTGCTTTCACAAGCACACAACCAGTAGAAATTGACATGGTTACAAAACTAGTTTTCAATTAACGAACTTTTGGACTATATCGACTGTACACCACTTTGCACGCTTTATTCTGAAGTTTTCATCATTGAACGCATCATTATCAATTCCAAAACACAAGTAAAATAAGAACGACAGGTTTCCGCACAGACACATAAAACTTTTGGGTTAAATGCTCAAATGTAAATGCTGCCATTAAAACTTTATTCATTAACTGCATCTGTGACCACTCTCAAGCGATTAAAAACAGCAAACTGAAGAAATTACTTTGTCATAGATAACAGCTTGAGAGTGAAAACAGTAATATTTCTTTTTTAAATCTTGTGTTTTTGCAAGCACAGCCTAAGCAATTTTTTTTTGCGTTTCCAGCCGGATTGGCTTCGCCGCACAATGCTTGGTATTGTGGTCGTCTTAACACGCCGTAGCATTCTTAGACTACGATCAAATATTGTTTTGCCCTAAATCTTCTCATTTTTTCTAACCTGCCTTGTATAAATACCTAATTTATCGCATCATCAAAAACGATTCAAACTTCGACCTTTCAAAGTGGTACTTGCGCTTTAGTCTGTTACGCAGAGAACCAACTGTGAAAAAATTCCTTCTTTCAAGGCGTATTGACGATTTTTGTCGATGAAATGCATGTGCTCTTTCAGTTATGCCTGGAACTTTTTTGCGAATTAACGATCGCTTAACAGAAGTTTATTATTTCGTCAATTATTATTTTAAAAATTAACTTAAGCGTTAAATCGTTGAGAAATTAACGTCGTCAATTAACCATTAACGCTTTCTTATCCACCTCTTTCTAGCAAATATGACGTTTAACGTTGAGCAAAACTAGAGTGTCTTGGGATGGAACAGTCAGGTGATGATTCAAACCAAGGAGTTCTGATGGAAAAAATCAAAACCTTTATCTGGTGAAGTCTACCATCCATAGCGCGGTTATACACTTGAATAAAGTATTATCAAATCAAGAAAACTTCTCCAAAAAGACACATTGTTGGCTATGCCATGCAGATGTGTAACGCTAAAGTGAACCGGCAGTGCTGTACATGGCGCTTGTGAAAAATGTCAGCGAATAACTTTACAATAATATGCAAGTGTTTACTTCCATGTGTCATCGGTTTAATTAAACGCATGCGGCTCATCGATTTTGTACTATCGTTCCCAGCATCAGAAGCAAAGCATTGCTATCAGACCTGACGTAGCACAGGAGACATTAACAATAACACAGCTGCTGCTGTTTTGTCGTAGGCTGGCACTGTTTCTTTTAAATCTCCGCTACGCGTCAAGAACTAAGCGTCGTGTCGCTAAAAATAAATTTTTCAATATTTTCAATATATTTTCAAAAAAATTATTATTTCGGTTTTTCGACTGTCGCATAGTCGAAGAAAAATCCAGAAAGGCGTGCTATCGCAATACCTGGCTCGTCGTCTTCCTCTTCTTCAACATCAGAGTCGGATATAATTGCTCCTTGCGCCTTGTTCGCTTTGCTTACGTCTTCTTCGCCGAAACCAGCGAATTCTTCGTCGTCGTTCTCGCTGTCGCCAAAGATGTCAAGAATCAGATCGCCAACGCCCTCTGCACGCCAAACACACGTGTTAGCAGCTTCAGCAACACAACGCTGAACTGCCCACTGAGAGGGTGCGCTGGGGATTCCCATCATTTCCACCATAGACGTTTCCTGCATTTTGTGGACTGCGCTGCGGCCGGTTTGAGCAATTTGAAATAATTAACATATTAGAACCTTTCCGTTAGAAAATGTATCCAAATATCATCAATGACCTCAATTTTACGAAAGACCAAACTAAAACCTTGAGCTGACGTAACAAACATTTGGCAATTTTCTGGAGAACTCAATACCACTCATACACCAGTCTAAACTGCATAAGAAATCTGCAGAATAACAACAAAAACTGCATTTGCCAGTCGAAAATCAGGCCTTGCAAGTTGGACCACCAGGACGGACAAAACACAAATTAGTTTTTTTCGTTGCGTAAAACTACAACTCGTTAACCACAAAGCAATCCATGACAGGAAAAGAATTGTTGGTGATATCTGAAGTTGGACGCTTAAGTTAAAATCGCGAAATGCTTGCCTGGGATTTTTTCGTGTTAAACACTGGCAGTCATTCGTCCCTTTTTGTTTTAATTTACTTTGCACACTTACATCACACGAAACACATATGTTTAACATTTAACAAATATCGCCTGCATTGCACAAATTACATAAAATTGAAAGTCTGACAAAATTCAAAGTCACGTTGTGCCCGCCACGCATCTGGGGAGGCGAATGGGTACAGCGCAGAGTACTACTCTGGGAGACTAGAAACCACGCGTATAAAACGGCAATATTGGCAGTGAGTGGAAACTTCAATGCGGTATATATGCATCGCATAACCCTTTCAACATTGGGAACGCTTCACTGATTGTGTGTCTGCATGGTTGCGCGATTGCAAGCGCTTAGAGTGCGCAACAAAACAATCATTTGCTCAGTGCAGAATTTTCTTAGAGGGAACACTGCCGACAAGGTTGTCCCCTCTTCATAGTCTATATGAATTGCACAGGCAGTCACAGCATAGTCAACGGGGGTGTCACTGTTGGAATCTTTGCGCACGATTTGGCCCCTGCTGGCTACGCCCACGGGAAAGCGGCCCTGATGTCGTCCAAGGACCAGGTGGCGTGATTACATCGCCAACCTGGCTTGGTCCCATCTTGGTGTGGAGCCAGCAGCACTCTATATGCGAATGCTGAAAACCGTGAGGTGTTTCGAGTCATAACGCTACTGCTCCCGCAACCATCCCCAGAGCGGGCACGAACATGAATGAACGAACGCAGGAAACCAACAAAAAAAACGCAACCTTTTTTCCTTGCGTCCTCCTCATCGCTGTCTGAGTCGAGCATCTTGGCGACTGCTTCTTGACTTGCGGCTGTCAATTTAGAAATGCAACATTCTTTATCGCTTGTTGCGTAAAATGTGCCGGTGGAGCAATGACAGATTTTTAACTGTACAAACCAATACCTTACAGAAGACACACAATATTACGAATCATTCATGGGAGCGACCTTTAAAAAGGTTAGTCATAGGCTGGTTAGATACATAGGGGTTCTATGCAAATCCTTCAGTAAGTAGAACACCAGCTCACAACTGTCGTTCTTACACCGAATCCGATGGTGCCGTTGAACGTAGATGACCTCAAACAAAGAGAATATCTTGTTTTTGTATGTTTTCATCCCACTTTTTTTCAGAGTGTACGTGTCAGATAACGTATATTTTAAAGTGACAAACATACAGCCATCTGCAAAGCCCTGTACCGCAACGGTTAGCGATGCTGTAACGAATGATTACTGGGTTGAAAAGTCGGTGAGCACTTCAACAAAAGTGCGCGCTCCAGGTTTGGGTAGGAAATGGGGGGCAGTCTGACAAGCGTTCGCATGCGAGCTTTGAAAACATTTCCGTTTGTCTCAATTGATAACATTTAGTAACATCAGACTATGGCCAGTAAAGTGAAAAGCAAATTTATGTTAAATACTTGGATCAAGCTTCTCACAATTCAACGTCGAGGATCCCGAAGCGAATATCACACGTTTCCGTTAAAACGTATGGCGAACTGTTGTCTTGAGACAACAGCTGCTATATTCGTTGGCATCGCTGCGACTCAAACGTCGTCTGACATCTGGACACATGCTACAGCAAAGCGGACAGTGGAAAATGATAACAAGCGCAGGCCGGTGACCGATCCTTCTAGCCATACATTTCGAAAATAAATGCCAGGACACCCACAGCTTTATGGCGTGTGGCAAACCATTAAATTTATTGTAGGTCCTTATCGAAGCTTGTGTGTATGTTACAACCAAAAGAACGGCCCAAACTTTCCCTTTTCACTGAATCGTCACTCGCAAAATTTACGTGCAGTTCAACTTCTGTGTATAGCACCCCTTCTTTCGTGAACCTGATGAAACTTAACTTAGTACATAGATCAGTTAATGACATCAACCTGATTACAGCGGTCATTCACGAAGTGATTGGACATAATGGTCATAAGGAACACATTTGTACCAGCTCCCATTTTGGTAAAAATATTGAACATCAACTCTACAACCCAGCAGAAAAAATACACAATTGAACACGTTGTGCTTGCACTTATTACAGTCTTCGATTCATGAATTACGCGAAGTACACACCGCTAATCTGAACGCAGTTCACTTTTAGTACCTGCTTTACTGTCCTTTTGTTCTCCACTTTCGTCATCAGAATCTGTGCACAAAAAACTGATGATTTGAACAAGGTCACCATGACTAAAAACACCAAATGTTCTATGATTACAATTTCTCAGTAACGATGAAGTAAAATTATTCATCAGTAAAAAGTCATCATGCGCTCTGGAACTGATAAAGCGGTTACTTGTAGAACGTGGTTAATTGTGCCAGTGCCACTAAGACAAATACGTTCTTTCAAAATTGGTGTTCAGTGAGATGCGGTTGTAAGAGGAGTCTTAAACTAAAATGGAATTTGGCCTACTTGATCTTCTTACAAATACAGTACCAGCAAGCGTGAGGTCTTACATGAGCAAGTCTACCAACCCGAAAAGATGAGAGTCATCTTTCTGTGAACTAATGAATTTTCTACAACTTCCACAGAAAATCTCAAAAAAAACATCAAGAGGGTTGAAAGCCACTCACGCTGTCTGCATTCGAAAAAGTGCGTACTGAGCTACGCAGTACAACGTGTGTTGAAGGTCACACAGGACTACCAATTCAATACGTTGTTAACAAGTAAGCGCAGAAACGAGCTGTAAGACTTTCTTGCGCAAACCTCGGACGTCGTCGTCAGACACGTGGCCAAGCTTTACGCCATCGGTGTCAACATCTTCACCGACGTCATGCTCATCGTCACTGTCGCTCACATGCTGAGCGACATTTTCTTCAGCATGACCTTCCTCTTCTTTCTCTTCCACTTCAACAGCTTCTTCGTATTCATTCTCATCATCGATCTTCGACGATTCCACCGTCACTTCATTCGACCCAACGTCGCCAGCAGCTTCGTCGCTACGTTGGGGTGCGTTCGATAGTGCTTCAGCATCAGTCATTCTGTTTCGGTGAAGAAGGTTCAGATAGAACGGCGAAACCATGATAAAAAAATCCTTCAAGAAAGAATCACCGCAGTAGCAAGCAGAGTAGAAAATGTCTGATCACAAAAACCATCTAGAAGTACTCTTTCATCATATCTAACTTAGCAAGCATAAACGTTGTGACATAACCACAAAATATAACCTTAATATGGCATGTAAAAAATTAATCAGTCTGAATATATATCTGACTGCTTTCGTACCTCATTATGGTAGAAACCTATGAAAACTTTTATGACAGACGAAAGCTTTTATGGTTACATTCTAATTTAACACAGAACTATGAAAAGCAATAAATGAGGGGTTGGTAAAACATGATTTCAAAAACTATAATCTACACAAAAACATACAAATCTGTATTGATCACTTCTTCATTTCCATATTGTTTTTCCTCAACATTCTGCATGTCTGATGTAAAATCAGATGCAGGACTATCTTTTATGTCCTCTGCTTCATCTTGTACAGACTCTTCTAACACATGTGCCTCATGTTGCACTTCTTCATAACTATCATGTTGAGAATCGACAAAAGATTCTTCATGAGATAGTTCATGCTCCACAACTTGATCTGAAAAAATAAAACATTAACAGCAAAAGTAATCGTTTTGCTTTGGCCCAACTATTAGTTCAATGAGAATTGTGCAAGCTGTAGTTTGGTCAGATAAACACTCATTAAACACTATGTTTTGAAACAATTACAGACATACAGCAATTATCTGCACTAGCAATACTTTATTCACATGTTCATCTTTTTTAAAATTTAATATGAGCAGAATATCAAATACACCAATTACTTAGATTAGCAACATTTTGGCAATATGTATGTATTTCATTTTTAAAATTGTAAAATGCCGAATACATGAATTAGCTACACCAATTACATTTAATCACATGACTATACTTCACTTTAAAAAAACAGTTTAGAATAACCAGAATTGTTGCCTAAAAATATCAATACTGCATTAAATCAGCCCAGTGGATAATGAACCAACTTTCTATGAGCTTCAGCAAAGTAAATACACGAGAGCACAACAATACCAGGTTCAATAATGGTGTCGTCTGCATATTCTGGAGGATCATCACCAACAGCATCATGTGACTCAACCATTTCCTCATTTCCTGCAGTTAAGCTCACACCCTCAGATTCCCTATCAATCTCGTGACTGCTGATCTCATCGTGTTGATTTGCAGCACTCTGGTTGCCATCAATATCCATAACAGTTTCATTTTCACCAATATCTGATGCATGTTCTTCACTTGCAATAGTAAATTCTTCAGGGTTGCTTTCATATACATCATCTGTTACTATATCCTCATGAAGAGCAGCAACTACTTCACTTGTATTAAGAGTATCTTCACTCACTTCTTGAGAAGCATCTATGACATTAGGTTCTTCTTCACCGACTAGGGTATAGTCTTCTTCCTGCACATCTGATGGAAAATCTTGAACTTCTTGATTTTCTGTATTTTCAAATGAAGTATTCACTGGAATTTCATCTGTTGCTTCTTCAACATACTCATGCATTGCTGCATTATCAACCAAAGTATTTTCAGCTGAATTGTCATTAGTTTCACAGGATGACTGATTTTCCATAGCATGAAATAATCCTTATCAACACAGCAGGTAATTGCTCAAATATACTTTAGTAAAACATTTTAAAAAGTTCAGTGGAAAATTAAACCTTAAGATGGGTGCTATCTAAAATAGAATCATATGCAACCTAAGACTAGAGCTCAACCAATCATAACTTTTTTGGTCAAAATAGCTTATACTGATCTTTTTAATTGCCAATAACCAATGTTTGCATTACTCAAACCATAGTTAAGACATTACAATGCATATTAAACCAGCTCACAAAAGAGGGGAATAGCTCACAACAGGAGAAATACACAGAAATGTTTGCAGTTTTGTAAATTATATCATGATTTAATAAACCAAATATTATAATTTTAAGTTATGTTTTACAAATTTCCAGCATTCCCTTGTTGCAATGAAAATAATCTGCTATCATAAACAAATCCAGCAGTGCTGAAGACTTATTCATTGGGAACTGAGGTTGGCATTGCTACTTTTCCTCATATATATATAAGTAGAATTGTGCCAATGTGGTATATTGGCATCTGACCGATTTGTATCAGCATACCAATGTATCAACTGAGCTCTAATACTACCTGTTCCACTAGAGACTGTGTAAGATTTATTTAAATCAGCATTCGTTGTTAACAACTTATTATGTTAGCAGTTGAGCACTTTAAGTTTATGTTATGCAATCTAGTCATCACCAATAGAAGATCATTTAACAACTATCTTAAGTGATCACAACCTGCACTGTGTTCCACTGATAAAATATATGTAGTTGTGGTCTGTGGACTGCCAAAAGCTTTTAGAGTCCTGGAAGAAGAGGTTTCCTGAAAATGATTGAAAAAACAAAAATTGGTCATGGAATGATCTGGAGTAAATGCTAGAAAGATGACTTTTGTTTTATTCGTTATCTATTACTGACTTACAAAAAAAACGTTTGGCTTGTTGAGATCTTCTCATATACTTGCCAATTCCTTGCCCAATTTCAATTAGCAACATTAAAAGCACAGCAATTTATCTGGAAGCATTACCATGACCAAGGGGAGCTCTTTAGCTGTGGCATAATGTTTCAAAATGTTTTCATGCATGTAACTGCCATAAATTCTAGTCTGGTCAATGCAAAATAAGCTGAAACAATTGACACATACCAACAACAGTGCTTACACTGGAAAGAAAACAAATCTTACTCATATCCAGTGCACAATAATTTTTGTGGCATCAATATCAAACAGGCCTTGCAATTTTGCTTCACATCAGCTCTTTTATCAGCCCCATCAAACAAATATGCTGACGAAGGACATGGCAATGCTAGGTGAATACCTCCAGACTTGGAAGCTAAAGCTCAGCATTACAAAAATGGTGTCGGCAGTCTTCCACCTTAGCAACAAGTAAGCAAAGCGTGAGCTTAAAGTCAAATACAATAACAAAACCCTGCCCTTCTACTCCAAGCCCAAATACCTCGGAGTAAAATTGGACAGGTTGCTCACCTATCGCCAACACCTTGAGTCAATTCCGCAAGAAGATTACATCACGCGACGACCTCCTGAGACGGCTTGCTGGATCCGGTTGGGGTGCTGGAGCAAGAACTCTGCAAATAGCCACCTTAGCCCTGGTGCATTCAACTGCAGAGTGTGATGGTTGCTGTTCGTACGTGCATGGTCGTTGCTTGTAGTTCGATGATTGTTGCAGCTGCCTGGAGCCGTCTTGCTTATCGGTAGAGCGCCTTTCGTTTATTAAGGCGTGAGCAATTACTGCGCTCTGACCGAAGTGTTCTTGCTGCCTCGTATTCAGCTATGTTCCTTGCTTTGTTTGAACTGGCTGCTTCTGCCGTACGACTATCGTCATGACTATGTTCTTGTTTTTAGTATGTTGAAACTCAGTTCTTTAAAGCCTAGTAAATATACTCGCTGGATATTTGCATCGATAGGCCGTTTTGTCACACAGAGTACTGCACGCCTGTCTGGTGCCGCAGTGCTCATACCTGCCTTATTGACCCCGCCATCAATGATGCCTTGCAGGTTGTGACTGGATACCTGCATCCTACACCAATCGACAACCTTCCAATCCTCAGAGGCATCCAACCTGCTGAGCTTTGTCACAATGGAGCCACACTGTCTCTAGCACGCCATACCATGGAGCCTGAACATCGAGTGCAAACACATGGCATCTCAAATCGAGACATCCATTTGTGCCCACCGCACAACATCTCATCAGTTCATCTGACAATTCCTAGATATGTGTGACACACTGGGCAGATTACCAATGGAATGCTAAATGGGTGGACAACCCCACAAGACTCCGCATTTTCATCCCCAACACCAGTACCCATCCCCCTGAGTGACCCTCCCAAGAACAGCCGGAGTCTGGCTTAACCACCTCCGCACCGGTGTCGGACTTTTCTGCTCCTGCTTATACAAATGGGGTATGGCCTTCTCTGCGGCCTGAGTGTGACGCAGACGAACAAACCATCGACCATGTTGTCCTCCAATGTCCAATCCATCGACCTCCTTATGGACTACATGGCCTGATGGTTCTGGACGATGAGGCAGTCGAATGGCTGCTCTCCATCTGCCCTGGTATCTAGTGTGGCCAAGCAGTGGTTTGAACTACTGGCTCAAAAGAAGAAGATAAATATAATGAGATTAAGGAACAACCGGGGCCCCGGCCGGCGATTGGATTTTTTCCCCGGCTCCTGCCCCGGCCGGGGCAATCAAAATAATTTGCCACAGATTGCTACTTTTGTGTTAGCTTTTTCAACATTAGTTTAATTTTTTGCACGATTTTTGATGTTTTGAACAGTTGAAAACACTTGGTCAATGGCAGGCACCAATATTTAATTGTTTTTGTAGCAAGTTATACCCTTCTAACTAAACTACATTGCTTTTGACAACAAGCACTATTTAGCTGGTTCAATTAAGTTTTCTTCATCTTTTCATTTTTCTGTGGTTTGCTTCATGGCTGAACCAATTTCTGGTGTCTGTTAACAAGGTCTCACGGGAGTCATGATTCACAATGAGAGGATTCGTTATTTACACA
>JGI24159J19872_10009328_pt1 | contig 12856 bp, 10 predicted proteins | sample Ectturendosymbi4_FD_19872 | JGI IMG/M metagenome (IMG submission 19872)
GGTGAATTCGAAAAATATTTATATAAAAAAATGCTCTTTCCAGCACCTGTGACGTCGTTCCCCCCCCCCGCCCCGCCAATGGAGACTTTCCACTTGCGGCCTTATCAGGGTCGGCCGCGATTACGAACACTAAAAGAAACCGCTGACAATCTAAACCTGCCGGAAAAGCAGGGAAACGAAACGCAATCAAAACAGAAAACAACAAATTGAAGAGCTTCGTAGCGAAATGCGCACGCACAGAGAGCTTCGGGGGCTCACCCGCAGGATTTAGGCGCATGCGTCGGAAAAGACGAAGTACTTCTGCTATTGTTGCGTCACACACGCAGCGTCGGAGGAAAGCAGCCCCTGCACCGCACAGACCTCCTGAGCCTTTCACACACGGTAGACAGCACGGTTGGAGGCGAGGTTCGAATGCTCGGTAGAAGTAAAAAAAAAAAACGCGCCCAACGCGCGAGACCTGATTATCGCAGCGCGCTAGCAAGAAAAAACGCGGCCCAATAAATATCACTTATAAAAATATGCAAAAAACACGACGCCTAATATGCTGAAAAGTCCACTCACACCCGACGTTTCTACGGCATCAACCGGATCTGCTACAAAACCACAGCTGTTTTGGTTTCGCCAACGCTTTGAAACGCTTGAAAAAGTATCTTTTTCTTGCCGGTAAACTGATCAGACCGGCTGTCCAAAAAAAAGCAGCTGCTAAATTGCAAACTCGAATTTTGCTAACGAAAAAGCAGAGAGGCGGGGAGACGTTTCACGCGAAGAGACGGATGGAACCCGCAGAACAGCAAATGACCAAATGCGATGACCTGTTGACGGCCTGAGAGAAGTGAAGTCAAAGGCACAGCAATCCGCACCGCGCCAGCTGCCGACCGAACTGGCGCGAGAAATTTTGGTTCAATCACGATCGCGTCCAAATAAAAAGCGCGCCAACAAGCGGGAAACGAGTAAAAAAAGCGGAAGCGTTCGCACCACCGCTTGCAAAAGTAGCAGAAACGTGAACGGAACTTTCACTCACGCGTTGACGAGGAATTCCTGAGAGAACCACGCAAGATCACACGCGCTCGTTCGTCGCCGATTGACCTAACTATGTATCTATCTACAGGCGACGCGCAGGACGAGTTGAGGTCAGTGGCCACGGCGCCGCATGACGCATTGGCACGAGCGACATGTTTCGAAACGGCGTGAGGTCCGCTGGAAATTTGTTTTTGCATAGACCGCGCCCACTTATATATAGACCACGCCCACCTACGTCATGCCCGTTCGGCCAATCAACCGACCAAGCGGGTAACAGACATCGAAGGATCCAACAACGGGTGGAGCAGACCTCAGGGCAGCCAGGGGTCCATTTCAAGACCAGAGCGTTTTGGTTTTGCTTCCGTTAGTCACGGTTCGTGTGCCACCACCTCGTGGAGCTCGCTCATATTTTTTTTCGAATTCATAAAAATAGCTGCGCGTTTCTGGCGGGCGCGTAAAAAAGCATCACTATCAAATGCGTCTTCTCTCCTCAAAAGTTGACTCGCGTGGGAAAGCACAGCTTCGAAGGTCGCTTTCCATGGACAGCGGAAATCAGTCGTTCCTCAGCAGCAAGGGTTTCATACCCCCTAGATACCGGGGGTCCAAAAGCGACGAACGGATCTCCTTGAACTATTCTAGCGGAAGCGCAGAATACCAGTCGTCATTGCGTCCTCGTGTTGCTGCGTCGAACAATAAAAGAAACGGAATGAAGCAAAGCACTGAGAAAAGGAACGATCCAGACCTCGCCCGCTTCGATTTGGAAAAACATTTGACGTTTTATTCCCGTGTGCACTACAGTTTCTATGCAGAGTCTACACCAGTGTTTTTCAACCTTTTTGAAACTGCGAGCTACCTCTTACGTACCGATTAATGCGAGGCGGGCGATCTACTTGGTCCTTGCGGGCGACCTGGTGATTCCCTGGTCTGCACCAGGGTTTTCCAACCTTTTTGCTGCAGCGGAACCTTCCGCAAATGTTTGCGTTGCTCATGGAACCCTCCTATGCAATTGTCCAAGTGTCTAGTGCATTGCTACAACCGCACAGAACCGTGGCTGCGAATTTCGTCCCATGCAGATTCGGCGGAACCCCTGGCAGTCACTCGCCCCGGTTGGAACCCCGGTTGAGGTTCTGTCGTACCCTGGTTGAGGTTCTGTCGAACCCTGGTTGAAAGACACTGGCCTACACGAAATAACGAAACAGCGCATCCAAGTAATTGAAATCAAACAATGCATGAATTAGCTCCACCGGGTTTTGAGAAGGGCGGTAAGGGGCCGCTTAACGAGGTGCTGCCTCGAGAACTTCAGTTCAGGGGTACAGCTTGGGGTCAGTGCCAACAACTTTTCACCAATAACAACCGAAAGTAGTAATACATTTAAAAATTGAAAAGTTCTTGAAAAGTCGTAAGTGAGTCTCTGTTATGGGAGCCAAGGTCGGGCAAAAAAATATGTACATGCATGAAGAAAAATTAATAAAAACAAGAAAATGCTTTTGCACCTTGCCGTCACAGAAACAACAGGTACATCTGACTGCCTCAGTCAGAACAAGATGAGGGTCGTAGATTTGAAAAATGCACAAGCCAAAGTGGCGTTCCAAAACGGCAAGAAACGCGTGCCTGAACGAATGAATGGAGGAAAATGCGAAACGCATGAGGTCAAAGGTCATGTGCGGTATGAGATCAAACAGAAGGGGAAAAATTATATTATAGCGTCACACTGCATCTATTACGCAGGGCGGGACTGGTCGACGACGCAATTTCAGCAGCTAAGCTGCACGACCCTTGAAAAGACTCTTTTTGAACTGATTTAGGTTTTAGGTAGTTAGGCAATAGTGTGCAAGAAAACAGGTGATTCATTAACATCTACGTTTGAATACGGAACCAACACACTACAACCAATCCGTGGGCAAGTCGTCCTCTCTCAACGAAGAAAACCAGCATTACTGAATTATCGTCGCATAACAAAACACGAGTCTTAAACAAGCCAGGCCCGCATTATTTTTAAGGAGAAACACTGCAGTCGTCTACAGTAAAAACACTCTTCACCTGTCACTTGGTGGTGGAGGTGGTGGGGGTGGATTGATCGGCAGAGCGGAAGTGACCTGAGACCAAGTTGTTTGCGCCGACATCGGCGGTGGTGGAGGGGGAGGTGGGGGTGCCATGGCAGGCAACGGTGGAGGAGGCACGTGGTAACCGACGGCAGGTGGGGGATTGGGGTAGAACTGAACGGGTGGCTGGAAATGTGGGTAAGGTCCGGGGGCATTAGGGGGAGTGGTCATTCCAGTGAAGGGCACGTTCGGGGGGAAAAAGGCCATGCCAGGGGCGTTCGCCGATCGTTGGTGAAAGAAGTTGCCGGGGTGGTCCGGATGGGGAGGCATGCGGTTCCATGGCCCCTCGTTCCACTGCATCATGGCGGGGTAGACGGCGTTGGCGCTCGATTCGGGGGGAAACGGATTTGCCTGGGGGGAGCGGTTGGGTTTGTTGGCGGCATTGGACCACGGTCGATCCCAGGCTTGCTTTCGGCCTTTCGAAGACCTGTTGAACAACCGTACGTGTTTAGAGCTTGGCAAGATGAGGTGCCCGGACACACTTGCGCGTTTCCACGCTTAAACGTCGCGCGCCGAACGACAGAACGGAAAAAATCGCGTTCGCTGCAACGTAAAAAAGTGTAGATTTAAGGGCGTGGGGGTGCTCATTCAACACGACATTTTTGACGGCTTGTTGAGGCCGCAACGGTGCGAACGCACAACTTGCAACGCAACATCAACCCACCTCCGGTGCTGTCCGTTGTTGCCCTTGACGACGTAAATCGGTGCAGGCGTTTCCTTAGCAACTGCAACAAACCAATCAAAATTTAGCTCGGAAAGATACTTCACTCACTCTCTCTACCTCATGCTACCGAGTGCGCACAAAATAGCAATAAGCAGGAAAATCTTGACCACCAAGCTTCTTTAACCATGCACGCGATACAAGCCGTGGTAAGCTGGAAACAGAAGTAACCAAGCCGCTGGTGCGTTGGACCTCCCAAATGGTCCATGTCGCCAACCCCCGAGAGAGAGAGAGTAGGAGGCTGCAGTACGTCCTTGTTTTCAAAAATACACGCCGAGACTTAAGTTAACTTCATACAGCGTGGCTTCAAACGCCCGGGCGCTTGCCCGCCACGTGCTTCTGCTTGCAAATCTGGCAGCAGCGATAGTAGCTTGAGAGACCTTTGAATCATCCGTACACAGCTGAACACTCACCGGAGTCAGATAACGGGGTGCTGTTGGGGCAAGGTGCTGCCATGATCGGCGCTGCGGCGCCTACGCTATCCACCAGACCGCTGCCATCGGCTGACAACGCGCGAGGAGACGCTGAGCTCGCAGCTGGGGGCGTTGCCGCAGTGGGGGAAGGCGCAGTCGTCGCAGTGCTTGCGCCGGTTGTCTCGGAGGTGCTGTGCGACGGCGACTTCGCGCTCGACGAAGCAGGCGCGTTATCTGCAAAACCAGAAACCAGTGCCGAAGGTTCATCGTCGCTGTGGCAACTTGCTCTGGCGACGCTTCGTTTGGCGCCAAGGGTTTTGCCTGAGAAAGGTTAGAGTTGCAGCTAAAAGTGAATAGCAGACCGCCTCTCCAAACGTTTGTTTTCGTTTCTGTTTCACATTCTTAACCTGAAATTTACACCAGCAGAGCACTTACGTGGAGATCAATACGCGTTTGCATTTAGCCCTGGACTCCGATGTCGAAGCTGGATCCCGAAAAGCGGCGTCCATTTCCGATCTCCACTCAAACTAAATATTATTGAAAAGACACGCAACAGGCTAGCGGCACAGAAAAATTTTACCCCCCCGAAAAGCTCTGCGCGGAAAAATCTCCTGAGGGAGCAAAAGCGACGCAACGAACGAACAACAGGTTGCGAGCCCCAGACGTTTTGCTCCGACAGCTAAATTATCACTGCCCGACAACAACCTTCTCGCTGACCTGCCAGTTTCGTGCATGCCCGCTGCTTCTTCGTCTTCGGCCATTCAACTGGCGTCGCATGCCCGACCGGACTCTGGATCTCACACTTGACAGGAATGCCGCAGACAGGACTGGCGTCTGTTTCGCACGGTGAGCTTCTGGCGATTGGCGCCGCCGGCGTGTCTTCCTCCCTCACTGCTGCCGCAGTCTCCTCAGAGCCATCCATGTGCTGCGTGGTCGGCGTGTCTGACGGAAGGTCAACAGCCTGAGAGACTACGGCGGGAGGCGTTGCACTAGTTCCGCCAACCTCCGCTGCAGGCAAATCCTTGTTTTCTTTCTCGGGAACGTCCAGCTTTTCCGCAGCGCCGCTCGAAGCATCTTCGTCTACGACCAGCGGCGAGTCGCCCGAGTTTTCGATGAGGCCCGGCGCTGGAGGGGTCTGGCGGCACGGCTTTCGCTCGCTGCTCGCATCCGCTTTCTCGGCAGAGCGCTGAAGACCGCCATCTTCTGGATGGAGAGTCGCTGCGGAGGAGTCCGCTCGAGGGACGCTCTGAGCACGTGCGTCCTCGTCCTGCTGCGATTGGCTGCTGAGAAACTTTATCTGCAACTCGGTTTCCGGAGCCGAGTCAGTGGACGAGTCGTGAAATTCTGGCGAATTGACTGGGGACTTGGTTGGCCTTGACTGGCCTTTGACAAACTCGCTGCCAGATTTCACGTATGTCGACTTGGCACCAGAGACGGATCCTTCAAAAGCGCCGAGCATGGCGGCCCCGGCGTCCTTCAAGATGGTCTCAGTTGGCGTCAAAGGCGAAAAACCACCATCGTAGATGGCGATCGGGTCCACCGCGGCCACAGCGCCCGCTGAGAGTTTCTTGACGAGCGAATTGTGCTCCAGCGAGTTCCCGGATGCGCCACAGGCCGACGACGACCGAGCAGTTTGCAGGAGACAGAGCTGACCGGCGTGGAGGGCGTCGCGACAGGCACTCGAGGAGTCCAGAACGTTGGGTGGTATTTTGACCGAGAGGGGGAAAACCGTGGAGGACGGCGGCGTTGTCGTCGCAACGACGAACTGCGTCTTCCTGGAATCTGCAGGAGGAGGGGGAGGAAACGACGTGGGCGATCGGAAGGGACTCGAGCGTTGCGAGGGTCCGACTGAGAGCACGGACATCATCAAGGGTTGCTGCTGGTGGCCGCTCCCGGTCGCACCAGAAAACATCTGCGAGTTCAGGTGGGGGGACGAGTGGATGTGCGGGTAGAGGGTGGCCACGGGTTGGGCGGCTGGACCCTGGGCTGGGGCGGCGCTCAGCGGCTTTTGACTGAGGCAGACCTTCCCCGGCGCTGCGAACCCCGCAGCTCCGGCGCACTGTCGCTGCTGCGGCGACAAGTACACGGGGCTGGGCGAATCCTCCGCGATGGGCGAGTAGCTCGGGAAGCCCCTGGGCTCCGTAGCGAGACTTGGCGACGAGACGGGAACGCTCGAGCGAAAGTGAGAGGGGCTCAGTGTTAATGGCGCGACCGGTTCCGATTTTACGTGCTTCGCAATGACGTCTTTTCCAGGAGTCGAGGGGGACTGGGAGGAGACGGGGGTGGTCGCGTTTCCGGGGGCGGGTAACGGCGTGGGCGAGTTCGTGGCGGGCGAAGGCGTGCAGGGCGAAAGGAAGGCGCCAGACGCCATAACAGAAGATTCGCAAACAACGGTCGGCGCAGGCCGCGCCGGCGACGCGGCGGCACGATAGACGAGACTCTGAATGTTAAAGTGCATGGCCGACGAGGCTTGCTCGGTTGTGGTGGAGGCCAGGTAGGGGTGGTCGACCAGAAATGGCTTCGACGCCGGAGCAACAGGCTTTGACCCATTTGCTGGTAAATGTCCGGGCGCGTGCTGCAGGGTGTGAGGCGAAGAAGCGCTCCTCCAAACCTGGGTAAAGCCCGGGAGTCCGGCGGATATGACGTTTGTCGGAAGACCGGTGGACATGACGTTTGCCGGAAGACCGGTGAACTGGCCCGAAGCGCCAGGGTTCATCTGCTTCGCGAGGTCCAGGTGGCCTGGCCACAGATGCGGCGCGCTGCTCGGAGCCGGCAACGCTTTTTGTCGGGGGGGTTCCGCGTGAGCCCCGGGGGCCGGCGGAGGCGCCGTCTTGCTGCTAAAATGTATTCCGAAGCTGGAGAGAGCGGCGGGTGTGTCCGGGGGCGTGACCGGCGAGAAGCCGGGGTTGTTTGGCGGCAAAACGTCTCCGATTCTGGCGTTGATCGCTGACAGGCGCTCGTCGGTTGGGGTTTTCAACGACGAGCGACTGACCTTCTGCTTCTTCTTTTTCGGGGGTGCGGATGGCGCACCACCAGTTGCCGCGTGATTTTTCGCCGCTTTGTTCTGCATGTGTTCCTCGTAGGTAACGAGAACCTGGCGAGAAAAAAGCGCAAGCGGTAAAACGAAGACACCAAGAGCAGGTATTTTCAAGTTTTTGACATATATGTTAAGTATTTACGACATCAAGGAAAGTAAAATATTTAAACTAAATTTTTAAATATTTAAAAGTAAAAAATAAAAAATTTTATTCACAACAAGAAAAACTTTTTCACCGTATCTTTTCGTGATTTGTGTTTCAAAGATGTTTTTAGACGCATTAACTGAAAATGAAGCGTGAATGTCTGACCAATGTTAACGCTGCAGCAGTTAAAACGAGTCCGGGCGTGCGATGTGAAAATAGCCAGCAGTTCCCTGGTATCGGAACCAAACTTTGATTTACTCGCTACGAATAACCGCAGCAATGGCTTATTAATAAATTATTTTTAATGGGACTAACGGTGGAACAAAAGGCTTCGGCAGAGCGCAGAAAGAGCAAATATCTCACAAAGCTGCACTGCTATACTTTTGTTGTTGTCTACGTGGGCCTAATGCGCGATGGGTTTCTTATATGCTTGTAATCAGACCTACTTGCTGCACGATCTCCATCGCTTCCGGGGGGAGGGTCGCTCGTCCGGGCGCGGTCGGTTCGTCGAATTCCTCCTTTGTGACGTCGTCGTTGCGCGAAGCGTCCACCATCTGATCGCCTCGCAGCGACGCGAACGGCGCCGCGTTCACGTTCTGTCCGGCGGCGCTGACCAAGGAGTTGTACAACGAACCGGCGACAGCTGCACGTTCGAAAGAGAAGCTTGTTGAGGTCATGACCTCCTCCCCTAATGCTTCCCGCGTGAATGAAAGGTCGCAAACTTTAAATTTTTATTTAATTTAAGCGTTAAAAAAATGTCTACAATTTCTGACCGCAAATCCAAAACTTAATGACAAATCAGAGTTTTTCTGAACTAACACACGGCAATGACGACGTCAGAAGAACGGCAGACGGATACTTGAGGTTGTCGCGCTGGTGCACGTGACAGTCACCGTGACAAAGTCTTTGTTTTGAATAACAACTGATTCATCAGAAAGCGCTAACAAGTTTTTATGGGATACACAGTCGCTCGCAGCATAAAATAAACACAAATCTATACAAACGTTCGATTTGCAAAACGTTGTTTGACATATCAGGGAGTCGACGGCTCAGCGCAACGCACCTAGAGATCGCGGGATGTTCGTCACGGTCGGGTTGTGCTGGTCGAGCATTAGGAGGGCGTCGCGGAGGAGGTCGTTGACCGAATCCGGGTGGCCTCGCGGAGTTTTTGGAGGGCGAGAAGTCGATTCGCGCGACCGTTTCGCTTCCTTGCATTGCAACTGACAAAAACACAAGTTTTTTTCAAATGGTAAAATCATTCCGGAGAGTAACAGGGGAACCCTATTTTCCTTCCTTCGCAACGAAAGTACTAAACATTCCATGCAAACTGGATCGGACGTTTCGATTGCTGGCTGAGACCGAAAGTCGAATAACGGCGCATTGCACGCTTCCAATATTGACTCCATGGGTTCGCGGCCCGGTCGCAACGTAGTTTCTGCGACATTTTCACATCAAGTACACAAAAGACAGATAGAACCGGTAACCGCACAACTACTACCTAAACAGACTTACTCGATTCTCGGCACCTGCACCATCTTTATCAAAAAAGTTTAAGGACCTCTGATTTACATGAAAAGCCTATCTTCGGTCGATTCTGCGGCCAATAGGGTGCATCAAACCTCCCATAAAATATAACTGACACGCCCATCAATTAGAAATGTTCTACCTCTTGTAAAAATACTCCGTGCAAAATATTGTGAAATTTGGATAAACTCTACCGGGTCCACATCAGTCATGAAAATACGGAAAACATGGCAGTAGGCCAGGGGGGAGGGGAACCCGCGGCCCGCGTGAACATTTGATATGGCCCGCATCAGAATTTTCGTTACCCAATTTAGAGTATAAAATCGCGTCAAAGCGAAGCAGCGTGACAAGCAGGTACTTTAAAGATAGTTGACTATGTCATATGAAGCTTCCGACCCCTCGTAGAAGGTAGAATTTCAGGATAAAATCAATTGTTATTTGCGACTCGCTTACGGTAAACCACAAATTATGCGGCCCCTGATGGTCAAGAGTTTCCCCGTCCCTGCAATAGGCTAATGCACTGCTGTAGCTACTACAATAGAATTCGCCTACAATGGCTTCTGCTGTAATGACAGTTCGACTATGATGACACTTTTCGTCAGTCCCAGCAGAATTCCTATCTTTTACATGCATTCCAGATCGGTTATAACGTAATTTCGCCGATAGCAACGCTTCACGTTCAGTCCCGCACAGAATCTTTTATTGGTTTATAACGTTATAAACCATATAATGGTTTATAACGACAGTTCCAAGTTTTCCTTACGGTTTAAAAAGCATGATCGGTTATGTGGAGCCGTCACACGAGCACACGCATCGAAATAGAAGAAGCAAGTCCGCGAAAAGGTTGATAAAGAATGAGAATTAGTTGGTGCTACAGTTCTGCTCTGCTAACTGGCGGTGATAGGCATCAAGATAAAACATGGCAACACTGAAGACATCGTTGCTCCATCATAAGGAAAATCGCATCAAGTTATTCGTCCAAGAACATCAGCGTTCATCCACATGACGTCACTGACTGGAGTCTAAGGGTGACAAAAGCAAAATTGCAGCTTCATGAAACACTGCTGACCGGTCACGACGGTGAAGTAGGAAAAACGATTGCAACTGCAGTTAGAAAAACGTGGATAGTTGCTCCACTTCACTGGGGTTGAAACACTCACGTAATACTTCATCAAATACAAATGTGAATTCGAGTGACTGACTGCATGGCTATTGGTAATGAGAATGAAACCAATCCATAGGCGTAGCCAAGAGGGCCTAGAGGGTCACGCCCCCAAAATTTTTAGCATATATAGTAATAATGTGCTTTGAGAGGCGGTATCCCAAACAAAATAGTGCTATTCGCGTAAAATCAAACATTCTCCCCCCAAAAAAAATTCGGGGCTGCCTACGCCACTGAACCAAGCTCCTTGAATACCAAGTTACCAACCAGGCGCTGGAAGATAATCAAGGGACATCATTACAGAGAAAACCTTCCAACTTTTGAAATTATGGAACTGTCAGCAATCAATCGTGTCAATAGTATTTGACACAACTGCCTCGAACACAGGCCAAATAAAAGCTGCTTGCGTTTTGTCTGCAACATGCTTTGTGATGACTGGGCAGCACGCCAACATTGTGCTGGTGAGGTAACAATAGCACAAGTATTCACAGGCCTGAAGACAGAAGCTTCTAAATCAACTGAAGTTTCCATGTTCAGCAGGTTTAGGAAGCATTTTGAAAGCTTATCTTATACCCAGAAACACACACATTCCTTGATACAATTTTCTTGCTTTTCAAATTATCATTTTCTTTTTTCGGATGTTTAATGTTAAATTTCTATTTTTTCAATCTCAGTGTGGACCCGGTAAATATCAATTAAAATTTAGGAAACTTTCAAAAAATTATTTTTTCTCGAGTTAGAAAACTTTTAGGCGAGAATATGAAGAAATTTTCAAAATCCTGGGGGACCTGATGGGGGCAACCTACCAACGACGAGCTCTCTTTCTCGACCAGTTGCAAGTCCGAGTACAATTGCTTGAGCTGCTGCCGAAGGTGATGGTTTCTCGTTTGCTCGGCGGTGATCAGCGAATAGATGGCGTCCGGGTCCCTTGCGTCCATCTGGAGCTGTCCGATCGTGCAGAAGTAAACAAACACGAAGTGACTGACTTGTTACACGCTCTCACTTATATGTACAGATTTCGTTTCACACTGTCCAGGGGCGAAAACTGTATAACATTTCCTGTTGCGTGGTGTGACCGTCGAATTTTTTTAATTTAAAGCGAAGAAGATTTTTTGTTGTACGTCCAACGAACAGGCAACCAAGTCACGTAAAATGGGCAAGGGGTGGGGGTGTTCAACGACAACAACGAACAGGTCGTGCGACTTAACCCGAGTCTTTTCAACTGGAGCTCTTCCTACATCGTGTCAAGCACCGCACCCACTTTCCGTTTAAAACTACACATGTCAGAACACACGCCAACACGTCTTTAAACACAGAAGCTTCGCGCGCGGCGCTACCTCGCCGATGCGGTGCTTGGCGAGCGTTGCGCTTTCGTCGGTGAGTCGCTTGACGTCGGCGAGCAGGAGGCGGAGGCGGTTCTCGAGCTCCTCCTGGCGGGCTTTCTCGGCCTGCACTTGGCTCTGCAGCTTGAGCGCGAAGCCGTCGCTCGTCGCGTCGCACATCACGTTCAGGATGCGGCAGCGCCAATAGTCTGCGAGAGACGAGAGACGAAAACGGTTCATGCTCCGTCGTCGTCAAATCGTCGTCAGGCTTGCAAAGCGTCGCTAATAAAAGCCGTAAATGTGTTTGTATTTAAACCTTGCGAGGCAACAGGCTTCGGCCCGAACGCGTCGTTAGCTGGCTTGAATCCAACATAGATATAGTATATACGTTTAGTTGCTTTTTTGAACGCCCGGAGAATTACACATTCGCTAACATCGTCAACACCACACACGCGTTTGCAGTTATGACATGAACGTACATACGGAGAGCAGCGTGACAAGTTCTGCTCGCCTGGTGAACACGCACTGATCTGATCTAAAGTTCGAAAGTCCACGCGCTGAAAGTGACATTTCTGAGGTCGGTCCACAGCATGCAGCGTATTTATGACGCACACATGAGAGCAGGGGCGGTTTTGGACACGTGGAGGCCCCGGGAGATATTATTCAAGATCAAGGAAATACTATTATCAGTGAACTTATCTTTGTTTCCTAATACTGTTGTTGCTAAACTATTTTTATGAGTATCACATTAAGTACGTTAAACCAGCCTTAACCAGGGGGCTCACGGCTCGTGACAGTGGAGGCCCCTGGGCAGGTGCTCACTTTCACTCCCCTAAATCCGGCCCTGTATCAGAAGGAAAGTTGGGTAGAGGTAAATGCAGGCAGTGGATTTTCTATTTCAAAAGGGATTCTTGCAGAACATGACAGGACATCACACAATTGTTTCGAATTAAGGTAAGTTTGTGGCTCAGCTGTGAGGTCATCCCATGTCAGGCAAAATCACTGACAACCGTATGCCTCAAGCAGGGTTCCCACGCAATTTTGAATACAAATTTATATACTTTTTCCGGTCTTAAACTTTTACGAATGGCATACCCAGGTCGAATACAAGCACTATGGCAGTTACCACGTTGAAAGTAAAAGTATCAATCCTGAATAAAATATGGAAATGCATGTCAAAAGATTGAACAGACCAAAAAAATTTCCATACTTTTCCAGGCTGAAAAATGACCAAATTTTTCCCTACTTTTCCAGACTCCGTAGGAACCCTGCTCAAGAGCGCAAAAGAACTCCATCAAAAGAACTCCAAGCGCAAAAGAACTCCATCCATCGATAGCGGTGCATAATCATGTAAACACATTTTCACAGGTGACGATAACCCTGGTGGTACACTGACGCGCAGTGTTCCTC
>JGI24159J19872_10009330_pt1 | contig 12854 bp, 6 predicted proteins | sample Ectturendosymbi4_FD_19872 | JGI IMG/M metagenome (IMG submission 19872)
GTTCTCCCTGTGGCGCCGGGACTGAAGAGGACCCAAAATTGAATTGGTTTGGTGCTAATCATTGCACCTGCTTCTATTAACTTTGTCTGAATTGATTTTATGGAACTCGTTAGAAAACGGTTAACCTCTATCTCTATGCATCAGGCAATCTTCCCTGCTGTTGGAAACCCTTGGTCAGTTAGACCTTTCCCTGTCCTTGAAAATATCTTCATTTTGGTATTTCATAACTCAATAAGCTGGGTCAAAATTACAGTGTTCGCGTCTCTCTTAAAAAGTCAAACAACAAAAAGAAGTAATTTTTATAGAATTACATAAAAAAATATTTTGATGTAGCCTACATTTTTAGTGTTTCATTACAGAACCGTTGCAAGAACGTTTTCAATAAGGGGTTTTACGTTTGTGCAAGGGGGCTTGACATTGAAAATTTGACAAAAACATCATTGGTTTATAGTGTTTTATATTTCAATTTGGTGGCTTGGTGCTTTGTGGGGGGCTGCTTTATTACACAATTATGAACCTAATTAAGGATTTCCCACGAAACTTTTGCGACAGTAATAGTGTTTTTTTAATCTTGCCCTCGAAATATTTGTCAAATGTAAGCCACACTGATCGGGATTGGTCACAAATTAGACTGTGCTTTCAATGCTGCTGTGGTTTCAAAATTTTTCTACCCCAGTCAAACTGAATGTTGAGCAGAGTAAACGTTCTGCAGAGTAACAAGTACTTTGCGTCAGTTCAGAAAGGAGTGGCTTCAATATGGGCAGTTCAAAATAGTCGCTGTTGGAATTTTGTTCATTCTTATTTAGTCATATGCTGTCACTTTTGTTCCTTCTACAAAGAAACGCGACTGCTGCACAACTATCCGGCTTCATTGGTTATCTGACTCTCAATATCCAGCAACACGTGAACATGCCAAAGAAAAAGTGCTGCGTAAGGCCTCTAATCTTTATGCTGAGTCACAAAATGTCTTCAATCATTCACAGGCGGCGATTGACAATCTATCGTTTTTAACGCACTCATCATACGATGGTGGGGAAGCAGAGAAAACGTCTTCGGTTCGCTGTGATGGGCATGAAGGAATCATCGGTTGCACGTTTTCTGGATTGAATGGGTNAGGAGGGGTGTACATTCCAACTGGCTCGATTGTGTAGTGTGGTGGAGAGGGCGCGTGAAATTGCGGTTGAAAGTCCGTTTGTTGCGTTTGANAAACTGTTGTTGTTGGGTAAACGTTGACCGGTCTTCGGTCTAAGCATCCGGTGTGCGCTGACAGGGGGATTGCAGTCGGTAGCTCACCAGCAGCGTGATTGTTGTTTTTGAGAGCTCTGCTCATTCGCGCGCATGAAATAACGCCCACGACGAATAACGCAAAGCCTATGACGAGTGAAACTCCACCAATGACTTGCATGGGTTCGCTGAACATCATTAAGATAAACAGGATTCCAAACAAACAAAGGGACACTCCAACTATTAACAAGACCTTGGTGCAGCAAGGACTGCAACATCCATGACGTGGAGGTGAACCTGCGAAATTAATTTTGATTACTATTTGGAGTATTGAAAACAGAAAAGCTAATTAAAAACTGCCAAGTATTTATACACCGCTGATTACTATAAATGATCTGACAAAAAACAGCGGGAAAATCTGCCTAACCTAAAGCTTGTTGCAGTTGAAATCCACAACGTGAGCACCAGTTTGCGGTCATGGTCGAAAATTCGTAGAAAAACCTGTTAACCGAAGCTGAAATCATGAAGCGCTTAATCTTTCCATTACTAAATTTTTCATGTGCGACAGTTTACTTATCGCTTGACGTCAAACTCGATACTCCTAGGGAGTAGGGATTCCTAGACCAGTCAAGCGTTAGTTTTTTTTGCTGAATGCTTTGACATGTTTTTGAACCGGACAATAACTAATCCGGGGTTCCCAAACTTCTTGCGGTCTCGTACCACTTGATCACCTCGAATTGTGAAAGCGTACCACTTCTTTCAGAACAACAAGTTTGATCGAATCTTAGTTTATTCAGATAAATAATATNCAATGAAATAACAACAAAAGTCCACAAAAAANTTTAAAAAGATTTTTGTTTTTGTTTACCTTCACCAGCTGGTCGATGCGTGGCGTANATTTGCTAACAACGCATCGAAAGTCATAATGTTACGAAACAATAGGAATAACAGGCTGCAGGAATATTTATTTATTTAGAAACAATGCCTGTTACGTAAACTAGAAAGCTATGAATCCAGGTTTTTGAGAAAAAATGGAAGTTACTCGCGTACCACCTGGAAGACCTTCGCGCACCACTAGTGGTACGCGTACCACAGGTTGGGAACCCATGAACTAATCGAACTGCTGAGCTAACTTCTGAACTAGCGATAATTGCAAAACGAAACTTTTTCTTCAAGGCAAGGAACCTCAACTGTAACAAAACTGTTTCGCAGAAGATAGGCCTGTAGGGTTTGGTCTTTTGGCAGCCTAAATTACCAGAGTTTTAAAACAAGTGGGTATGTCTATTGCCTCCCCAGGACAGGATTTAACGTCATAAACAACCAGTCATGTGCAAAATGTGTTTGTGTTGTAGATTCTATTTGAATAAGAGCCGATAATGTCTACTTCGTAGGCGAAATATATACTCTGTAAGATCTTAGTGTCTGATTCTTTGCTGAGAAAGGATTTCTTTCCATAGACAGTGTTGTCAACCGCATTTGAGACTCTTGTGTCCATTACATAACCAGAGCTATACGAAGTGGAGTGAAATATAAGTTGTACGGTTTCCACTGCAAGTTGATGTTGCCGACATTTTGTCACAGGTTGATGACTGTCACGAAAAGAGAAAAGCAGAATTTCTTGAAAATAGGATGGCGTCAGGTATATGGACGTCACTGTCGCGCAACAAACACTCTGGGTAAATATTGACTGGTATGGAATATGACGTTACGAAGTACATTTGTCGATAAAAGCCAAAGATAATTTAAGGCCTTGGCCTACCCTCATGGACTTTTCAGCAATAAACAAACAAACAAAAAATGTAACAAATAATTTTGCTTGCACTTATCGATTAGTTATCCACGTTGGTTAACTATATCTTCAACAGCGCATGAATTTGGAAAAGTTTCTTCAGTGGTTCAAGGTTAGTGTTGCCAGATCACTTGACATTTTTTCAAGGACATTTTGTTGTTTTGTGATTGTTGAAATTTTACTTCATGCCTAGTTTGAATACTTTCTAGATGTAGTGGCGTAGCACATGTTTTCAAACAATCTTGCTGAATAACAGTGAATAAGCAAACACATTTGTTAAGGACGTAAACACGACATGTACGTTGTACACGTTATTCTGTTTAATTACAGTACATTGTTTAATCGAGATTATTGAATGTTCAATGTAATCAATAGTTCAATAGCGAACAATTTCACAATTATTCAAGGGCTTTCAAGGACGCCGGAAAATACTCAAGGACAACAAAATGTTTTGCAAGGATCAAGGACATATCCAGTTTTGATAGCAAATTCAAGGAAAGTTCTTGGCGCTCAAGAACCTCTGGCAACCTTTATTCAAGGTTTACATCGATGCATTTCCAAATTTAGTTTGCCTACTCTGTGTAGCTGTAAGAATTCGTGCATCCACTGCTACATGCAAAGCAACATTCTCTACTGTGCAACGTATCCGCGCACCATTCCGACAATGCATGCGCCAGCATAAACGAAATGGTGAACTGGTATTGATGGCGTGCGGGAAAAACGACACCAGTGATCTGAGCGTAGAGGATGTCATACATACAAGAATTTGAAAAACAATGTGCGCTGCAAAGCTTAGCATGAATGGGGCTTGCGAAANGGTGGTGCAAGAGGTGTACATCCTACCTGCGCCGGTNGGTACTGAGGCNCGTGAGGATGAAAGCGTTTTAGTTTTTTTGTAATCAAGCCCAAAATTACTAGTGAAAGACAGTCGCCAGGACAACATTTAATCTATTTCTAACTTTTGGCATGGAGCTATTTAAATATTTATTCTGATTAATATACAAAAAAGCTGTACAAGTTTCGACGAAGGACCCAGAAGCTAGGTGCCCAGGTATCAGTCTTCGTATTCCTGGCAAAATTTCTATCAGTGGCCCTGCGTAGTAGGCTATGGTTGTTAAGGAAGCACATGAAATGTAGCGATTTCTAGTCTTCTACTAGCCGCGTTGAACTTGGAGATGTTTTTATTTCTTGAAATTACGGTAATCTTTTTTCGTTGTTGTGTGGCCCATACTAATGTAATCATTATCACGCTTTTCGTTTTTCTTTTTTTAATTTGGTTCATGCTTACGCCGTTTCCACGTTAAGAGCTAGCGATACGAAACTCAACGTGTGGAGAATGTATGGCGGTAGTCTTCGTTTACTCGCACTGTTTTCTTTGGCGAATGTGCCAACCGTGATAATGTGGGAGTAAAGCTTTGGATTTTACTTGGGTTTGGTCGCAAAATATGATTGGTCGGGTGACTTCGCAGGCTAACCTGCAGGTGATGGTTCTTTAGTCTTGTTTCTAAAAATATATTCGATATGCATCATTTTCGCTTCAAATCGCGTTTAAATAGTATGTCTGTCGAATTGCGCGATTTTTTTAATTTTGGAAGACTGACTGTGACCTCGAAAGCAGTTTGGTATGGTTAAAGGTCAGCATTTGTTAATTCAACCAAAATTTTGTGTAAAGTAGAATCAGAAGTAGAGTCTCGTCTTGGGATTTTTCTCGTCATCCGATATTGCGTAGTAGTAATGTGTTGACCGAATAGCGCGACCCGGAACAGGTTGAAGGCATGTGTGTGTGAATGCAAAAAGCACCAACATATTACCATTTTGAGCCCCGATTCTTTGAACCCGGCCTGCAAGCGGGACGTCAGTACCTCGTCATAACATGAAATCATTGCGAAAGATTTAGCGCAAGAAAGATCTTGTTTTCAAATCTGCTTTTGCAAGAATTTTAACGAACGACATTGAGCAGCGGCCCGAGTTCTTGCTGACTATCCCAGAATTAGCATTTCGCAGAACGGTGCAGGATTTTCAATCTTTTTTCAAACGTCAGTACAAACTCTGTTTGAAGTAGCAAATATTCTGCGAGGTACACGATGACTCTTTAATTACAAAATGCTGATACCAATCACGTTTCAGATTCGCAAACTGAACAAAAAGAGGTAGTCACTAAGTACCATCAAGTTCAGAAAACCGCCATGCAGCTGTCGTAACGGCTGCTCTTTAGCAACCTTCGTAGATCAAATGCTTCACTTATCATTGGAAACGCAACAGTTCCCTCTACGGTGACAGAGGGGTTTACGCAAGTCAACAATAGTTACAAGAGGTTGACTTCAGAGACGGAACTCCATACAAATCGTGTATTGATGACCACAAACCTGCGAGTAAATCATTCACAAACCATGACGTATCTCACAAAAGCAAACGTAAACCACGTTCAGCGTGCTATTTGCTTCCTGCAAGAGTTTTTGTATTCACCCTTCCTCAGTAATTGGCAGTATCACCACCATGTAGCATTACACTCCACGATTTTGATTTCAGGGACGTTTTGCTGAATGAACTCAAAACTCAGCAAAACGTGTGTGCCTGACCTATTCTGAAGAAATTGGTCCAACAAACCAATAATCAAACCACACAAATTATTTCGACCACAAGATTTTTAAATTTCTTTTCCCTTTATTTGGCATATTTACCACATGATAAAATGCTTTTCAAGTAAAAGTAGCTGCATAAGAACTGAACATGGCTTTTGGGCAAAAAACACTGTCACGGTCAGACGTGACGGCATATGAACTACTGGAGCGAGAGGCACCACGAATAGGAAAAACAGCACCTAGGTGAGCGTATAAACAGAAAGATGGGTAATAGAATAACCTTTTCAGGTGAGCTCTATTGTTTCTTGATGTCATGGTGTGTAACTTTTGCGTTCTAAGCTTTATGTTTGTCTAGAATTCAAACACTGTAAGAGACCTCAACAAAGTAACAACTTTGTGCATGGATTGATTTTTCACGAGGGACTTGACAGTGTGAATGTCACAACTGGTTGGAAAAGACGCTTGCTGCACTTATCATGATCAAGCCTCAAGGTTTAGCGAAAGTTCAGTGACCGTCTTTTGATACTACTGTACTTGTACTTGTAACTTTTGATACTACTGTACTGGTAACTTTTGATACTACTGTACTTGTAACTTTTGATATTACTATACTTGTAACTTTTGATACTACTGTACTTGTAACTTTTGATACTACTGTACTTGTAACTTTTGATACTACTGTACTTGTAACTTTTGATACTACTGTACTTGTAACTTTCAAGGAAAGACGTTTCCGACATTTAGAAGTTAAACACGAGTTTGACGTAATCGCGGTTTGTCAACACAATTACCTGTTTGAACTGACTGTGGACCAATGTTTCCTCCATAAGGTGTTTGTTCTGGTGCTGAATAAGAATTCATTTCAAAAGGATGCCTTGTTTCAAGCAGAAGCTTCAAGCTCAGATAATCAATTTCACACTTGTCCCATTCGCCTACCATTCTATATGTAAGCAGTAGAACAAACGATCATTAATCTAGAGTGCAAAACAACGCTATTGAGAAACTCCTTTCGAGGCTGGAAAAGTTAGAGCATTTGCATGTCGGCATAATTTGTATTACTTGAACCATTCACGTACGAATGTTAACAACTTCCCAGCAGAATCTTTTCAAAACCCACCTCCTGCAATGTGAATGCAGCTTTCACGATATCCTATAAGCATGCTTCTGACAAGTCAGACGCACCGAGTGAGCCAGTCTACCACTCATAGGCGTAGCTAGGTGGGGCGAAAGGTGCCATGCCCCCTCCAAATTTTTAGAAAACATAGTCATTTTGTGCTCTGAGAGGTATTTTTCCAAACGAAATAGTGCTATTCGCCTAAAATCAAACATTTTGGCCCCCCAAATTTTTGGGCTGGCTACGCCACTGCTACCACTGATGCAACAGAGTGATCGTTTCACCGCAAACCCTTAGAAACTCATCGTAAGTGCAGAGCTGAGGATGAAGATTCGTTTGAAGGTATGTCCTTCGTCAACCAGGGTAACATTCTTCCAACCTCAGTGGTGGATATTGGAATTTAGGGCCCCGAACAAACTCCTGAAAAGGGACTCAAAACATTGCCACTGCGAAAGGTAAATGTGTGACAAGGTGGATAAAAAAATTGAATTTGTTTCATATTTCAATTTATGAACTCAATTCAAGATAATAGTACACATACTAAAGCACTAAAATTTTGTAACGTTTTGAAACTGGACACTTGACAGCTGCCCACATTTTGCAGTGACACTAATTTCTTCAAAAAAGAGCAAAAACAGTGTACAGTTCGTCATGCACTGTTTTGCTAAAATTGTTACCAATACAACTAAACAATCACTCAAATCTGTGTGAAGTTTAGGGAGGTGAGGTTATTTTTGATTTAGCAATGGGGAAAGGGGTAGCTAGTTGTGAAAGCGACGGCTAGTTCAAGTTTGTTGAGAAGCCTATATACCTGAAAGGAGCTCTTTCTGAAGACAGTAAGTAAAGTGTTCCATGACTAAAAAAATACAGCAACAGACTGTTAATATCACACAGCCGTTTACAATACTGCATACATGAGTAAATAGGATAGTTGGATCCGACTAAAAATAATGGAGTTATATAAAATGGAGTTACATAAAAAAATATTGAAAACAGGTCCTTGTTTGAGCACACAAAATTCGTGAGGTTGCATATGTGTACTAAGTGGTTTTAAAAAAAGGACCCTTGGCCCTTTTATTTATTCGCGTTACACTCCTATATTTTGCACATGCTATATACAGAAAGTTTATTTGCTGAAAGCAAGTTAAATTTTTCATTTGTCTGGAAATTTGCTTCTGCGTGAAAGTCTAGTTCACCTTGTGAATTGTTTGATATTATTAGACTTTAAATTGTTCTTTGTCAACACATTAAATTAAAGTTGTTGAGGGGCCCCTTCCACACATTTGCAAATAATCTGTGCATTGAAAAAAACATATTACTTGCTTAACAGCTTATTGAATGTGACTCTACAGTGGTTTATTAGCTTTTCAACAAAGCAATGCAAAGATAAAGTACAAAACTCTCAAAGATGGCGACCGGTTCTCTCGACTCCCCTAAAATCCACCTCTGCCCAACCTGAAAAGCTATTGGTTTTGTGAAGTTACTAGAAAAAACTTGAATTATATTTTGTGGGTCCTATAGTGCGTGTTGCTATGAATAAATATCTTAAACTGAAAGTGACCGCGCAGTTGTGGTAAACACTGTAAAAAAACTAGTCAGCTATTGCTGCCTCAACAATAAATTCTTTTCCAATTATAATGAAAAATGATTGACGAACAACAGCAAAATCAAGTTTGATTTAACACAAAAGATAACTTGGGTAGAAACCACTCTTTTCGCATTTTTCTCTTGCCTGAGAAAAGAAGCTACTGGACAACTATCTGCGCAAAATCAACAAGTGCACCTGCCTTGCTACAAAGCAACCGCATGGCCACAACATCTGCCTGGCAGCCTGGCACTTATATCGGAAAACAATTTTAACTGTTAGCGCGAAGTCTCGTATCATGTCTCACCACACACGTCACAGTATTTACGATAACTCCACACAGCATTCCATCTCCAACTACCTGGCTGGGTTCATTGACCAACGACGTATCTTTCTGATTACACAGGCGCGTGAAGGCGAACGACATCAAACAGAAACTACTTTCCTTACCGGGTGTCGAATGAAAAGTCGTGGCCAATCATCAAGTTGGGGTTGTTGCTTTTTGTTTTCAATATTTCTTTAGGTCAGGTCTCATACAGCATTGTTTTATATTCGGTATAAGCCTTTATAGAAGAGACAAATGTTTGAGTGGTTGCCCGCAGGCATACTGAAGATCATGAACGATCTTTTAAGTTGCCAAAACAAAAGTTCCAATATAATGCTTAAAAACGAAGTTGCCACCGTTCATTACTTTACCAGCGAGCCTCATTCACCTTCGGTTTTGTTTGATCGTGAGACAACGCTTCAGAACCTACTGTAGGTGTAGCAGTTGGAGTTTTTTGGTTAGATATGCTTGGTTAATTCAGAAATGTTGAGGCATTTCAAATATTGATCTTGTATATAAGGGTTGCTATGGTACACATCACCTTTCCCGGCAGATAAAAACCCCGGGGTTCAAGTCCAGTGGGTGAAGTATCCACTAAATGTGACAATTCTTGTTGATCAGTTTCTTTGAAATCGCTCTCTCCGATAAACAAAGGAGTCGTTTGATGTATAGCCCGTCTTGCTAGAACCACTGTTTATCTCCATTTATCCTTCTGTGCAATCCAATTTGTGCTCGAAACTTCCACAGCACTTTTACAAAGAACTCCTTGTTAACCGTCTGAGTGCTACAATTTTTCATTTTCATCTTTGAACTAATGTGTCGATTGATGCCATTTTCACAGTAGAGATTGCTATCCATGCTGTGCACTATGTTGATTTTGACGGCCTCTGTAACACGTTAGTTCGGCAATATACGCTACGTTTGCTGCTTACATGTCTTGACAGTGTTGCAGAGACCCCTGGGCAGGGGCGGATCCAGCCAGTAAGCTTAGGGGGGGGGGCGATTTCAGCAATATGTGGCAGTCAAGTCTCATTATGGCTTCACTACTGTAAGAGAGATGAAGTAAACTTCACAGCACTACTGTGACAAAACAGTGGACGGCAAAATGGTCTTATATCGCGAATGCTGTGTTCCGAATTGTACAAAATCATGGTGAAAAAAGTTTATTTCGTAGGTTTTAGGGGGGCGATCGCCCCGATCGCCCCCTGGAACCGCCCCTGCCCCTGGGGCTAGAGACTGAACATTTAAACGAGAAAAACTGTTCTCTTGAAAGTTCGATTATTTTCCACTACTTTTTCGTCGACTTCACTCTGACGTACGTGCTTTCGATTGGTACACATTGAAATTGTCATCTTGACGACTACGAAGGATTTTTTGAATTGCTGTATCGCGCTTTACTGTTCTTATTCGTGAGTCATAAATCTGTACTTTTGCTGCAACTAATAAGCCAATGAATTTTATTACGTAAATAGCGCAAAGCTTAGTGGCCTCATGAAATATCACCACCGGTAAGAACTTTCTGTTTTGATCACTTCACAGTTCAGAATTGGTGCCAAATTGATGCCAGAATGAAAGTTACGGCGATTTGAAGGCAAACTAACTGCAGTGAGTCTCTTGTTCGAGGCGAACATTATTAGAAGAGAGCACCATTTACATCGCAAGTGTTTTTCAGTTCTGCAAACTTGCAACGCACGCAGGATCGCCGGAAAGGTTTACGTCGAAGATCATTCGTCAAATGCAATGCTCTCCTGTCACAAAGTTTTCGTCATGGTTTGCACAAGTTCATAGCGTTCAAAACAACATCTCGAAATTCAAGCTGCACAGATTGGTTTACAACATGCTTGCATTGCTTTTACGAAGAAACGTTTAACGCACTGTAATAGATTATTACATTTTGTGGCCCTGCGTCACAATAACAGCATAAATCCCCTTGTTCGCACAAAGTCCACTGTGACGTCACAATAACAGCATAAAGTCCCCTTTTTTAGAGATCCGAACACGATCCAAGAAGTCTGGATTATCTTCGCTAGTGACACAATGCCATTCACGCGTGATTACGCGTTTTTCCATATCCTTCCTACGCTTTTGCCTGATTTGGATCTGGCAAAGAGATACAGATAAAGACCTGACGTGGGACTTGGCCTCAAAGACACTCGAGAGATTTTTAAATGTTGACTGTCTCGTCGAAGTGATTTCTTTGGTCTTCGCCACAGTCCCGTATGCAGCGTCAACGTTGTTTTTTGCCTTGCGATCACACTCCGACAAGAATGAGTGCTGAACCCAACAATAAATTACGCTTTTTGATGTAGCATGACGACACCAAAACTCTCTCCCCACAGTTTGCTTGCCCTACAGTGTCTGATGTATTGGCGAAATGGGCCTCCGCACAAAATTTCTTTTCATTGGATAAACAAGACATGCTGGGAAAGAATATTGCTCTAATAGTGCATGCACAAACTCTATGTGCACAGGCTGGAAAAACAAAAGACAAATTAAAACTTAAAAATAGAAGAAAAATTGAAAAAAAGTCTTCCTAAAATCAAATGCTTCCATGAATTTGTGACTAGTAGGCACTTGCACAGTATTTGCTGTTGTCCCTCCCCCTGACAATTCCCAATCCCATTCAGCTTACTTCTGCATGTCAAGTGCTTTCCCATCCAACGGGTGGAATTACTCGTGGTCTGCGCTTTGGGCGACTATAGCTTACAATGAACATAGGAAAAAACAGTTCATCATCTTGTCTCCGAGATATTTAATGCTGTTGATATTTCTTTGCTCGCCCTTTTTTTGTTTGTTTTTAAAAAATAGTACGGAGTAATATACTAACTCTACGTAGTTGTCCTGAAAAGTGCTTGCTCCTGAAGCAAGTTTCTTTTCTATGATTACAAACTTAACTGCATATTTTCATGTGCTTCTAGAAAGAAATCTATCTCTATCTCTTTGCTGCCTTTGACGTATATTTAAACGCATCTGCTTTATCATTTTTTTATCTCGTTTATGCGATATTGGTACTTCTTCTTAAAATTATTTTCAGAGTTTTCTCTTTTTAGTCTTTAGAATAGGTGCTAAGGTTGCACCAGCAGCCCATTTACCCCTTTCTTGTCGCTGTAGGGGTGATTTTGTTTTTTCGTTTGTTTAACACTTTCTCTACTGCCACAAGGGTCTGCGAAGACAAAGATGGTGGTGTGTCAAAATGGGCAAAGTTCGTATCTTTGATGATTTCGCATTTTTGCTTCCACACTGTCTAAGCGTTACGTCTGTCTGAGCACGCTCACTATCAAAACTTATTGTCACCCAGCATTTATCCTGTGCAACAGTGTTGAATTTAATGCAGACATTTCATCTCATAACCCTTCCACCCGGAATTAGTTCAAGGCCAGGCATCGAACCAGAAATCAAAAGAAGCTCTTGCCGAATGCAAAAAAGATTTCAACTGGACAACTTGACAAGTGTAAAAATGTCTTGGTGTTTTGCATTAAACCACAGCTTCAACAATCATGTTTACTCCAATGACATCCACTTGACTTTATACCAGTTGGGTGTGGCAGGTCCAGGCATGTAGAGTTGATCATAGCACGGGCAGTGAACGTTGTGAGACATTTGTTTAAAACAGCGGATATCAATGCAATAACAATCTGTTCTAAAACATGTTTGATCTAATTAACTTGGACGTGGTGAAGTACTTCGTCCTATATCACAATAAGTCATTCGAAATGAATAATTTTATTTTTATCTTATATATAAAAAACAGAAGCTTGTACTCTGCTGCTCAAAGACATTTATTCCAGGTTGTGTGTATGTGTGGAGAAATCAGGGATATTTTTCTAGATATCTCTGGGAGAACTATTAAAACGTATAATTTTCGACTGTTTATCTTTAGCAAATCCTCTACTATCTCAATCTTCGGAAAATCTGTTGTCGAAATGGATCAAACAAATGTTTAAAATTTATAAGGTTCTGCGGGTATAACCTGACGCATTATATGAAGGCCAACTAAAAAGGCATCAACCGTAATGAAAAACGTAAACAACTTTAATCAATAATTACAATTGCATTTCGACAAACCTGCTTTTGGCTATACTTCAGAAAGGTAGATTTGTACCAAATGATTACACTGAAAATGTACTCTTCTAAGATAATTTTGTGAAATTGAAGAGGGTTTCTAGTATTAATCAAGATAGTTTAACTGTGCAGATTGTAACATAGAATTGTGCAACACAGCTACCTAATCACCA
>JGI24159J19872_10009331_pt1 | contig 12851 bp, 10 predicted proteins | sample Ectturendosymbi4_FD_19872 | JGI IMG/M metagenome (IMG submission 19872)
GGCGCTGGTATGCTACTTAGATGCAACTGGTGCCGAAACGTCGATGCTGTTAAACTGCATACTGCAGGGGTGGGCAATTATTTTTGCTGCTCAGGGGCTACTTTGAGAAGGCCGCATTTAGCGGAGGGCCGTGCCTTCTTATGAGAGTAGAAGCAAGTCTCGGTTTATAGCCTCAGCACTAATATTTACTATTTGAAGGTGGAGGAACTCTCAGATTTGAAGATTTTCCTGAATGCTTCTGCGGGCCACTGAAAGCGCTGTGTCGGGCCACATTCGGCCCGCTATTTGCCCACCCCTGGCATACTGCACTGAATAGTCTTCACCCTATCCACGCTACACACTCGTAACGGTAGTTGCATAACACTGTTATGCTTACACCACCATCACAAAATGTCCATAAGCTACCACAAAAACGGATTAGTCAGTACTCACCAAACCGTTGGAAGATGGTTTATTTTTGTTCTTTGTAATAAGAATATTTTGATGAAACAAGCTGGCGATCAACAGCCTACTTGTCTCTGTGTCATGACGGAATTCGTGATTGGAACCATTTCGCTTCATGTGAATTGTGTTCACTTTTTAAATCTGCTTTCGTTCATGTGAGGCCGGCACAATTGTGTACGGAAAACGATATTTCGATTTACATGTGCAGTGCGGTGGAAGTTACATGGTTAGCACAGAATTTTTGACATAACAGTACACGTGTGTGATTTAGAACCATCGCCAAAAAGTTTTCAATAGGGGTGCTTGACATTATAGAATTAAGCAAAATTCCACTTATTTATAGTGTTTCACGTTTCAATTTGGGGGGCTTGGAGCTTTGCCCCCCCACTTTTTTCATTCTAGAATCGCCACTGCTTTCAACTGCTCACCCTTGAGCAATTTTGTACAAGCCAAAAGTAGGTTTTATGAAAATGAGCTCCCAGATGTGACAAACGAAAACTGGTTGGCTCACACGAGCAGCTACTATATTAGCAACATACACGTGACATATTGACAAATCGCTGGTTAGATGATGGTGCTATGCTTCGTTAGTAATGTTGCCATTTAAAATTGTGACATCGCTTTACTTTGCAGCGCGGGGCCTTAGTCTGTGGGATTACACGATCCTGCTTACACAATGTATTTCTCCCGCTTGTATTGCTACGGATGAATCGCATATAATGGTACACGCGAAGAAACACAGCACCATGCTTGTTACTAGGCATCCACTGTGCAGTGGTGGACCAGGGAGGATCAGAACGAAGCACAGCACCAATTCCCAGTACAATCAATGGGGCTGTTGAACGTTTGCTTCGCGCAATCAACCCAGGCGTGCACGCGATTTCTTGCTGTACTGTCTCATGAAACGTAAACAGCGTTCAGCCTCAAGTGAGAGGAAGGCATGGTGCGAGTTGTCAACGTATAGTCCGCGCTGAAAAGCGAGGTCTTCTGTTGACACTTATCTGGATAATTTTCAACAGGTGTGAAAAAACGCAGCTGGCTCAATAAATCCTGATCCACCACTGCCGCCAAATGCATTAAAGCCTTTCTTTTTCGTTGCATGCAGAGCATGCGCCGACCAAACGGCACAACACATCACAGGCCCTGTGAAAAGCACAAGCCTCTCCTACTAAATACGAGGTGAGAACAAAGCTCTGAACGAAACAAACCAACCTCGCGATGCGCATTGAGCCGCAGCTACTGCACAGCCTAGAGCAGTGGTTCTTAACCTTTTTTACATATCTTACCCTTTTATCAAACAAGATTACCAGATTTACCCCCAACATACTCATTGGTTTTCATTTATCAAAATTCGAAATTAACGAACTCTTACAGTTTATGATTTATAAAAATGTACATTTGCTGCAATTTATGGTTCAGCAAATTTACCCCCAGGTTAAGAACCACTGGCCTAGTAGATAGCTTGCTTGCACAACGTAAATGTGAAGTCACATAATCGGGTGCGTGAAGGTAAAACATTTCACAAGGTGCTTCACCTGCCCTCGTGTTTTCGGCCTTTAATGAAGACGAGCGCAACACTCAAAACACCAGCCTGGCAACGTGCTCGATCGACCTTTTAGTAATTTAGTCAAACGTGCAGCTGGATATAAATGACGAAAACGTTTTAACTTCAGTTCGACCAAATACTGGTGAGTGGACAGAAACGGAGCGCTTACACAGGTATGGTCGACGNTGGACACACCTGACAGTAGCAAACTACTTCAAAAAATNTCGTTAACGTCGAGAAANAGCGTCGGAGTTCTACTGTAGTTACTTTCGCATCGTCCGCCAGCCTTTACAGGATGTCACCACAAAAACAAAGCAAACAAACCAGTGTTTAAAGAGATCGTACTTGCCGCTCACATCCTATCGGAATTTACAGGGACTGCGAAATACATTGGAGAAAGACACGAAAGACACGCTCACTTCTGCTCAGCCAACAGACATTTTACGCTTAATTTTTGAGCTTTTGAGAACGATCAAACGTTTGTTTTCGAAACTTTAAGACAGGAAAGGTCAATAAGTCATTCCATGCACACCTGTGTCGCTCCAGAAAGGAGCGTTTTACATTAAATTCTTCAACAACAAGCTGGAATTTACGCCATGCTCTACCGCGATTTCCAGTGATTTTGAACGATACAAAGCAGCACGACGCGGTTTCTATAGCATTAAATCTATTTTTATAAATATTCGGGCCTATCGCAAACACGCATACGTCAACAAGGAGGAATACTTCAAAGCAAGCTATCGCTTCAATTTATCACGTTCACACTCAGCTACTGCATGTTCCGCGAAAACCAAATCTAACGCCTCCGACGACACAACGCATGCGGAGCCACAGGCAGCAAGTTCCCACACCAGAAATGGCCGACCCGAAAATCAGCGATGGCTCTGGTCTTGCGCGAATGTTTAACAATCAGCAAGGGAGACCACAAAATCGACGTTGTGGCCACGATCTTGGACAGGCGGCCAGCCGCCGTCTGTTCAATCTGATTCCGCGGCCATTGCCGCCGAAGCAGGAGCAGCAGATGGGGTGACTTCGGCAAGGGTAGACGGCAAGGACGTCGGTGGGACGGCGGCAGGCACCGACTGTGCCACAACCGGGACTGAAAAAAACGAAAATAATAGCGTCTGACACAACCTCCAGCTTTTTGACTCACCATGTCAAAACATGATCTGTTAGCGACAAGATTTGATATTGCAAATTATCCAAGCCTGGTGCACACAGGGAGTGTGTTATTACATTGCTCTATAATGGGAGTTTGGCTGCTGCAATAGTTCAATAAATGGCTCACAAATCGCAGGTTTACGGGACAATGTAACTATCACAGGTTTACGGGACAATGCAAAACACGCTTTTTCATGAAGTAACGGAAATTGTTGCTGGCGCAGCGTTACTGTTTCAGGTGTTTGATATTCGCGACAGGTGCTATAATGTCTTGCCATCTGTGGTGACTATAACAAATCCAGCCACTTCCAAGACGATGCTCCATTTGTAATATCAATCAGGGACAAAGATATTTTAACGAACTTAATCATGAACGGAACTGATATGTCCTTATCCTCTGGCCACAAATAAAACTGTTAGTTAGTGCACAAAGTGTATTCTTTAAGACAAAGACAACTATATCTATTGGCAAATCCCTTCATTGACAAGCTAAAAAAATCAAGACAAGCTAAATTTATCATCCACAAGCTAAAAACATCGATCTCACCAGCTGTGGGTGTTGCGGTCGTTTGTGGGTCCGTTGCGGGTACTAAAGGTGGCAACGACGCGGCCAGACTGTCCAACGACGGAAGTGGTACGGTAGTTGAAAGGCTGAGTGGCGGAAGGTTGAGGTCCGGGATAGCTGGTAAGGGGGCTATTCCTGGCACTGCGAAAAAATATTCAATAAATCGAACAAAACGGACGAAACACTGATACAACATTACAAAGTTTACAAGCTAGTACAACACTATGCTTACAAGTTCAAATGGTGAGCGGAACGCCGAACTAAACTATGGTACAGCTACGCTGCAATACAACATACTGCAGTTAATCGAGACGAAAGTTATGTTGCCTCAGCGTTATTCTTATCGTATACACCTTTTCTAAGTAACAATGTCGTGCTTACCGTTGGTCATGTTCAAAGGGGGCAGTCCAGCAGGAAGGGTAGGAGGCATGGATATGTTAGCAAGAGGTGGAATACCTGCAAATATTTACTAGTTAACGTCAGAGTTCGAATACAGCAATTCTTAGAGCATATCAAAAATCAATCACATGTTTAAGATTGGGATCAAAGATTAAAGACTTGGCTACATTCAACATCATTATTCACTGAACTAGTCTATCATGAACCATAGGCGTAGCCAGGGGAGGGCAGGGGGTCATGTCCCTCCAAAATTTTAGCATTTCTAGGTATTTTGTGCTTTGAGAAGCGGCGTCCCAAACAAAAACATTGCTGTTCGCCAGAAGTCAAACATTTTGGCCCCCAAAAATTTTTGGGCTGGCTGCGCCACTGTCATGAACAAGCCACGGTTGTGGGATGCAGTAACTAACAGAAGGACGAAGTAGCGGAAACAATCGTGAGGATCTGAATCTTAGAGCGAATGACGAAGCAAAGCGCGTTGCAAACAGTGTCAAACAAATCATAACACATAAATCATAATACGACTCTTCAATTATTTCAAATGCTTGCTCAAGCATCATGAACTGCATCGTATAATGAGCAGTAAATCGCTGTACGACCCGAAATATTCGCCCAAGTTTTTTGCTCATAATGCACGGCGGTGTTCCCTCTAAGAAAATTCTACACTGAGCAAATGTTTGTTTTTGGGAACGCTTCACAAACAGTGAAGCGTTCCCAACGTTAAAAGGGCTATGCGATATATATATATATATATCTACCGTAGTAAATTTAGAATGTTGTAAATGCGCGAGAACGAGATAGCACTGCGCAAGTTGTCTGGCGGTACTGCGCAACTGCGCCCCATAGAGGGAACATTGATGCATCGATCAGTTAGAAGTGTTGTACAGGACTCGCTGCGGCGAATGTTCAATAAATGTTTGATCTGCTGCGCAACCACAGGTAACTCGTTAAAGCCTTCCAGCAAGCATTAGCCTTGCTCTTGTAAAGAGAACACAAAATGAGGTGGCATCTACGTTTCGGACTTTGCCATCATGGATAGTGTTCTATCGTCAAAGGGCTTCTTTACCTGGAATAGTACTTGCGATGGATTGTGACGAACTTGAAATACCGTCGGTTAACGACACAGGATAAGCTGTGGTAGGAACCGGTAAGGGCACTGCGGCCGCACTGCTGCCAACAGGAGCAACCAAAGGTGCTCTAATATTTCCGGGCAAAAGAGCTGAGCTGGTTGCAGCAGGTGGGTTTGAAGCGAAGGTGCTGCTGGGTGAAGCAGAAGATTGCAAGGTGACCTTGAAAAGGAAGAATAAATTAGGAGCCTTCCATCCAACATTAAAACCAATGCGAAAGCGAAGCTCGGTTAAGTATTACAAAAACGCAAATAGGACTGTTCGAGTCTGAACGACTGGATACACTGCAATTTCCAAATAAACACTCGCGTTAACAAGATAGGAATTGACATTGTTGTGATAAAGGAATCATGTAGCACCACTTACTTCTGCGAACCCGCTGGTGCTAGCAGGGGGGACTGGCTTGCTGAAGTCGATCACTGCATCGCCACTGGCTGGAGGTGGCATTGCATGCTGAACGTTCAAGGTTTTTCCTTGAGTAAAGGGCACGGTCGGTATTCGATGCAAATAGCCGTATCCGATGCCGCAACCCAAGCTGCACAAAGCATCACAAATAAAAGATACCACTAACAAAATAACTGCTATTCGGTAGTATTGCACAGATCCAAGCCAAGGAACTTTCTAAGGAAAACTGGAAAGGATGACGCTTATGGGCCTTTGAAACCATAACAGGCACCAAGAAAATGGCTCAATCATATAACAATAAATATTTCATGAACAAGTATACCGCCCCGCACTTTGTTCAAATGTGTAAACAAAACAACAAAACTTGGCACCTTCCTTCCCCGCCCCAAGCACTGTTAGGGGTGATGTTTACTTCACGCGATGCGTCTGTGTCACTGTTGTAGACAAACAACTTCAATTGCCTCCCATCGTGCGATTCGATTAATGTGAAGAGATCGTCCTGCTACGAAAAGAACAAAAAATAAATTACAAGTACGTCCGCATGCAAGGTACTGGGAGATTATAAGCGAAACGAAAAATGACAGAAAGTAGATTTGTCTGGAACACAACAGAAATGCATCTACTAAATAAACTCTTCAAAACTTTCTGAAAATAATTCTTTTGTGGGTAGGAAGGAACAAACGTAAGGAGAAATTGATCTAGATATTACTTGAATTAAGAGTATAATATTGCATTATTACAGCCGATATCAAAATTTTGTTTGCCACTCGCGACCGCCACCAATGACAACTGGACACCAGTGATTATGCCCCAGATCTCTGTTTGACTTCAAAACAAAATTTCTAAAGAAGATTTCTTTTCAAAACGAGCCATGATTGAAGAAGTATTGAATACTTATGGCAGTCTACACCACAAGATGTTTGACGTATCAGACCAGGGGTGGGCAATTAATTTTGCTCGGGGTCCAATTTGAGAAGGCCGTGTTGACGGAGGGCCATACCTTCTTGTGGACGCAGAAGCATGTCCTGGTTTATAGCCTCAGTACTAATTTTCTATGAGAAGTTGGAGGAAATTTCAGATTTTAAGACCTTGCTGAATGCTTCTGCGGGCCACTGAAAAGGCTGTGGTGGGCCACATTTGGCCCATGGGCCACTATTTGCCCACCCCTGCCTTAGACCATTTTTGTAGTGCACAAAATAACTGTCATTGCAGCTCCTACAGTGTTTTTATGATTATCATGAACAAGTACAGTTTGGTCCATAACAAACGAACAGGGATGTCTTACCTCACTAAGCAGAGAATCTGCACCAATAATGTAATCACTGAAAGGTCGAAGTCCAGCAAAGTACGCAGGTGAGTTAGGCTCCACTTCCTAGACAAGATAAAAAAAATGCATTTCACACAAAACATTTACTTGTATAAGTGCATGAAATAACTTAAAAAAAGCTTTATAAGCTGCGGCTTACAATCGAGTAAATACGGTACTTCACTTATTAAGAATTTGGAAGCTTTTATAGTCCAAAACTTGTGTGACGCTACTGGCACCAGATCTAAGCCACCCACTGATAAAAAAAACTGCTAATTTTTTAACACTCAAAGCTACTTTTATTTACAATTTAATGCATTTAATATTTTTAAAGAAATCTGGAAAACCCCATTTAGTTGCTGAAGACAATAGATCCACAGAAGCAATCAGTTTCCATCAGTAAAAGCAATGCAGAAAATGTTATTAAGACACCAAGCACCATTTTAAACTTCAAGGCTCACTGACTTGCACAACCATACCCAGTAAGAAGCCTAGGCTACATTTAGCATTAGACTAGTCTCTTACCAGAACATGCCAAACATTCTCATTTGCTCCATCAAATGAACAAAATCGAATGGAAACCCCCAGTAGTCCTTGACCTCCCCACATGCTACTTGGGGTGATGGTGACTTCTCGCAACTAGAATAAGCAAATAATTTTAATGAATTATTACACTCTGTTCCAGCCAGCAGTGCTTCAACCTTTGTGGTCTCATCAGTGGAGCACTGGGCTTTAGTCTGCACTGTACTATTGCCACTACTACCACTTTGTATTGGTTCAATAATCTGCTGTTTCAGGCAACAAGACTGGATAAATCATGATACATTCCACTACACACAAAAATTTAAAGATATTGTAAATATCAACAATTTTCAGTGAAGATGCACATGAATATAATCAGCATGGTTTTTGCGTGCTTTTGTAATGGTGTAAATATATGCTCTCACACAAAAAAACATTTAAAAAAATATGAGGTATTGTGTTTGGTAGAGTCACCAAAAAATCATGATTTATTTTAGTTCAATCATGTTGAATACATGTACAACAGCTTTGGCCATGGAGTGGAGACAACCGACAACAAAAGTGGATCAGAATTTTCCTGTAAATTCTATAAAGGTAATGAACAGCACTAAAAATACATTCATGGACAGGCAAGGTTGGAGAAAAATTTACCTTGTGCCTACATCACCAGCCAAGATTAGATGATCACAACATTAATAAAAAACAAAACTATACACCAATTTGAACAGTTGTAGAAAATAAACACACACTGTGGGTTTACATCTACTTTTTTGCTTGCATGTGTGCAACAAATTGTGACCAATCAAAAAGGGTTAAAGTTATGTGACAAGTGTTTGCCTCTGAACAATTTCAGCAGTGATTGATAGGTGGAACTGAAGCTTTGAGAAAGAGTGAGGTGCAGCTTTAACCTTTACCGCACTTGAAAATGTAGCAATAGTTTGTAGCTTGGTTTGGGACGACATACATATTGGATTTGCATTGGATTGGTTCACAGAAAGCCGGAGTGCTCAATGCATATCAATAGAGCTACTTGCACATGTCATAAAGAATAAAGCTATTAATATCTACAGGTAAATACTCTGCTTCTACCAAATATGTGTACATAAAGTATGTAACAAATCTTTATAAGTTGATGAAAACTGTGAGGTTTCATCGCTAAGCCTGGTTTGCCATGCAAAAATTATATGAATGATTACCTGAACAATTCCCCATTTTCACTGTTATGAAAAAAATAGTTAACTCTGCAAACATATTGTGGCAATTCCACTATATGACCTAATAATACCTATATTAAACAGCTGAGCACAAGAGAAGTCAGAAATTTTCCAGCATGTATGAAAAACTCAGTTTAAAATTTATTCACTGTGTGTTGCACCTGAAAGTTGTTGTTTCTTGAGTATGATGAACATATAAATTTCAATTCTGCTCTGCTTAGATTTTGATGTAAAAAAATCAAAGATGGCACACACAAAATGACCAGCCTGTTTATCTCACCTTCAGAGTTTTGCTGCTATATACATACATCTTAACTGGCTTTTCAACATTAGCACGGAGAAGATCTTTTAGGCGGTCATCATCTTTATTCTAAAAATTCATAAAAACCAAGTATGAAGTACTTTACTGCTAAGGCATTGTAAGTAAGACAATGTAGAACTATGTACGCCAGTGATGAAATCTCAAGACTTGGTCTCAATCTCGAAGCTGCAGGTCATGGTTTTAAACCTATTGCATCAAGAATTTGAAAACTCCAGCAATATGGCATAAAGCTTCTGCAATTCAACCTGTTCATTGCAGGAAAGGAAAATCCTAAACAGGCAAGTAAAACGTGAAATTTGACAAAATTACAGCTCANAAGTGATGACATTTTCTNGAAATATTCTAGAAAAATGTCAGCAAATCTGATGAGCTTTTTTCGATAATCAGATTTTTTTGTCTNAGATTTTTTGATAAGTCTCAGTCTTCAAGTTCAACCAGGTCTCAGTTTGAGGATATGTTCTTGATCACATTTCAACCTTGATAAGATAAAACTGCAAAGTGAAAGCTCAGCAAAAACCTAGTGGTAGATAAAAGGAAGCATTGTTTTACACTATACTATTTTACAAACACAAATTTATCAATGCACTAAAATATATTTATTCATGTAAAGTACAAGCAACTTAGCAATTTTAAAGCATTTATAAGTTGCACATTTGAATAACAAAAAAATGCAATCAAATACATGGTGTAAAATTAGGCAATTATCTGAAAAACCTAATCCCGAAGATGCACCATGAGCTGTTTTTTTTCAATCATTTTTTCAGTCTCACATTAGTCCAGTTAATCGCATAAATTTTTATTACATAAACCGTATATTTACATAGAAACGTTGCTTTCATTTGTAGATTTGTATCACTTAATTGTTTATTTCCAATCAAAGAAGTGTAAAATGCACTGTGCAGAAAGCAGTCCCTGAGATTTCACCCAAAAGTAAAGCAGTGCAACACTTGATATAATTTTTTGGCAATTTCAGTAAAGGGATGAACATGAGTCTGTTTTTGAAGTAGAAATAAGCATGATTGACAACATGCTCAATGACCTTACACAAACAAAATTTGAAGGTCTTTTTCAAAATAAATGATGTTGAGTGTACATGTTTGTGATTTAATTTGCCTCAATATCATCATTGTGTGTCTCAATTAAGAAATGTTTAAACAAGCTGTCTTCTCGACAACAAATGGTAAATCAATTGTTTTTTTGGGACAACTAGAAGCATTGTTCAGGCAGGGATTTCTAGAATTTCTAAAGTCACTTTTCATATCCTGCACTTCTACAAATCTCCATGTTTAGTATCAAGCTACAATATATCAGCAGTATCAGGTAGCAAGCATGTGGACAGAAGTAGAGTAAGGCGGTAAGCTAACAGACGTTTGCCTGATACAGATGATCACACCTCATTAAGTTAAAACACATAAAAAGCTTAGCAAATAGGCCATGCCATCAACCAGATTCATCTGTATTACCAAAGGGAGTAAAACATACAGACATGAAACAAACAAATTAATTAAAATCAGTGCTGATCTTTCTTTGAAATGCAATAACACATTTTTTTACAAACTTCTATTTCTAAACACACATGTGTATCGAAGCAAATTAACGAGTGAAATGAGAAAAATTACAACATAATTACAAAAACATTGTCAACCACTAAAACAATTGTCTCACAAGCCTTGTGTTGCCAATCATCACAATAAAGTCGAAAAATGGCTCCAATCCAGCTTTGAACCCAGGAGAATTTTCTTGTACCTTAAACAAAAATTTGTTTTAATTTTACACAAAATCAATGGCAAATTAACTGCTAAAAAAAGATTGACTTACTCTGAGTACATGGTAGCCTTCTGATCCACCCCCAGGTATTTCAACACTATTGCTACCACCCATGTTGATACCCAAGTGTTAGGGCAGTTAAGTCAGCCTACATCAGCCTGTAGCAACATAAAGTGTTTAAAAACACAAAAACTACATTTGACACCTCTAATACTAATACTTCAAATGTACTGAAAAACTTTGAAGGTTGATCCATTTCTCTGAATAGAGGATTCCAGATATGATGGTTCAGCCATGTGCCCAGAATGCACCATGAGGTAAGTCTTGTTGGTTACACCCTCAGGAAAGCAACCAGAAGTTGACCAAGAACTAGGTTGCAGGAATACATCTCTGACCTGGCTTGTTCCTACCTTGGTAAAGTTGACCTCCAGGGGCTACTGCTCTTGTAACTTTCCCAAGAGGAAAAACAATGATAAAAGAGTAAAGAAACAATGCCTGGCACACTCTTAAGGCAATAACTAAATTCCACAAAAATTTTTTTTTCTAAAGATTGGAACTTGTGTAAAACAAATACATGTGTGGTTAACGTGCAATGAGCTGAATTTCATAAGGTGTTGATCAAATCAATTAGATGCCATCAGGCTAAATCCATATTTTTATACAAAAAATCAGCCAAGGAAAAACATTTCAACACTTTTGGTTTTAGCCTACATATCTGTACAGACAGAGTTTTCTGAAGCAGAAACCAGCCAACATACAGATAGGGGTCTGGATTCTATTGCATACCAGCTATAATCTTTTTCTCTTAAGAGTTTGTACATTTGCATAAAAAAATCCACCAGTTCTCATCATAGTTTAACAACTGAAGCATTTGTTTGGGCTTTAGTTACAAGGTGCACATAGCACACTGGCAAAAATATGGAAAAGTCTCAAAACCAACCCAGTATCTAGCTCACTTCCACAAGGAAAACCCACAGTATCAAGTGTTAATACTTACAGCGTCCAAGTATGCTCTGGAACGTATTTGGAATTTTTTCGTAGAGCACGCACACACGTTCCAGAACATACTTCACTTTTTTCCCTTACCAAATGTGCCATGCTAATGCTTTTAGTCTTGTTAGTACATTCTGAAACACCTGAGTGCCTCGCTGTTGTTGCGCTACATGGTATATGTCTGGGAGAGTCTTTTTCTCTTCTTTAAACTTACTTGATGCGATGTGTATGTGAAGTGCTCCTTTTGCTCTTGGGATGATAATAAGAAGTTTGTTATCACTGGTGCCTTGTCTAGTGATTTGTCACGAGATCTAGTGATTTTTGGGCTGACGACAAACACCTTTCATGGAGAAAATAGAAAAGGAAAAAAAATTTTAAATAATAGTTATATTCCTTAACCCTTAACAGCTGTGATTGGCCGGCCATTTTTTGGCCAAAAATCGCCAGCCGCTACAGCTTTTTTCATGGCTTTTACGTCATTTGCACCATCCGCTTACTGGCACTCTGATCCACATATTGAGCCGAAACATGGGTTTGATTAAGGGCATGTAACTGGGTTATGTCAAATGATATCGGATAGTTAATGATTCGTACGATAGAGGATGGTTTTCGTAAAGTGTTGTTAGAATTAGAAACTATCATTTAACATATTTGTTGAAAATTAGCTAATTCACTTAATGAAATTTTGGTGCTGACATCTGCATACTTGTGGACCAACCCTACAATAGTATAGTTATAAATATTCTTAACTCTTTGGCGTCCGCTAAGATTCAGGGATTTTCAAAAAAAAAACGCCTAAACGCATGTGGCTTTGCCCGGGAATTTCTCCGGTCCAGTATGCCCTACAGACCCAGTAAAAGTCTCAAAAGACGCGGCAAGTCTTCTAGTCTGCACTCGAAAAAAATTTTTTGCTTGGGGGTGTAGGTTTTTTATGAGTGACGTCATAAGTGGAGGGCTTTTAGGCCATCTTGGCCCACTTTGTCTGCCCCTGGGTGCTAACCGTTAGGTGGTAGTATTTCGCTGAAGTTTTTACTGGAAACTAGGCTACAATCCGAGTCTTTTGATACTTTGGATGACCTGCTG
>JGI24159J19872_10009332_pt1 | contig 12851 bp, 8 predicted proteins | sample Ectturendosymbi4_FD_19872 | JGI IMG/M metagenome (IMG submission 19872)
CAACGATCTGCGGGCCAAAGATGAGCGGACTATCATATTTTGCGATCCAGATCCAGTCCTGATTTTTTAGAACTCAGTCCAAGTCCAACCACAGTCCGAAAATTTTTCAAGTCCAAATGAAATCGGGAACATTGGAAAAATGAAGCCTTTTCACAACAAAAATGCCCCATTTCTTTTCCATTAACTCAGTCCAAATCCTGCCCGGATCCTGAATTTTGAAGTGCTTTACACTCCGGGTCTAATCCAAATTCAACAAAATTTGTTACACGTGTTGTAGAACCAGCCAACAGGACAAATAATAATAAAAATCTTCGCTCAACTGTTGTAAAAGTAAAAACGACATCAACGTTTCAGCCACTGACAGCAGGCTTTCATCAGGGCAAATGGCGACTCGAGCAAGGAAGCATTGAAATCCACTAAACGCGTGTGATTGGATGACGTGGTGATATAACATTGATTACGTTGAAGAGGTACATTAGATAAGGGAGAACAGATAAAGCGGAATAAAATAATTTGGATTTCACTGGACTGGAAATGAACAGATGCCTAGACCGCGATGTGTGTTTGCGGTCAGAAGTTGCCCAATGAAGCAATGGTTCCAACTAAATTGAGAACACACGTCATTACCAATCACTCTAACCTTCAAACTAAAACGATGGTTTATTTTCAAAGATTGTTGCAAGCTAATTCAAGGCAAAGGAAACCTTTTCAGAAAGCAATGACTGTGTCAGAAAGAGCTCAATTAGCTTGATATGAGGTGGCAAAAATTATTGCATTTAAATCAAGTCTCATGTCCTTCCGGAATCAGTGATTCTTCCAGTGTTGCGATCGGAAATCCCGAGTGGCATGTGCGCAAAGCTTCGCACCATGGCAGCAAGCAACAATAGAGTTCATGCGCTGCAATCTCTCTTACTGTATTGCAAGTTTGACAAAGACTCCAATGGTTTATAGTGTTTCATATTTCTATTTGGGGGGCTTGGCACTTTGTTTGGGGGGCTAAGCCCACCAAAGCCCACCCGTGGCGACGGGACTGCAACAGGGTTGCCGAATTTTTTACAGTCTTGAAAACTGTGCCACCATGTAAAAAACTTTGGGAACCACTGGTCTAATTCGTCATTTGCAGTTTCGCTTTTGATGTCAAAGCAACTAGTACGTGTGGGAATTCAACCAATTAAGGATCTTTATCTGAGAATTGTTGCACCTCGCAATTTGTTTATCGAATTTATACACGAGGTGAGAAGCGCGTCCNGGCTCCCCATTAAGAGAATGCGGAAAAGTTTATTAAANATTTAAAAGGTGCTTGATTAAATGGAGGAGTCCAGACAGAGCGGAGGAATTAATTTTTGTATTCAACCATAACGTCATAAACTTGTATTTTACTGTCAATAAGAGCACTACGTATGTATACGAGTTACCATGATAAAGTATACGAGCTTCTATGATAGAGTTTTCTTCTGTTTGCATAATTCGTCACTTTTTTCTAATCCCTTTGAGGTGACGAATTAGGCAAATTCTGCTGTAATTGCAGGCAGCTGGTTGTGCTTTGTTTACTCAGGCATTGCCCAGAATCTACCCCCGTGCCCTATCATTAAGTCAAGCATTTGTTGCTTAGCAGAAAAGTGGAATTAACTTAGGTATTAATTACCAAGATTCAGGTGTGGTCAGGTGCGTAACGAGGGGGAAAGGGGGAAGCAATTCCCCGGGCCCCGAATCAGTGCGGGGAGCGCCGAAAAGTCCTAACAATGTCAGAAGTGCTTTCTTCAATACAGTGCATTTGCTTCCAAAAGACATCAGGTTCGAACACAGGAGCGCCAAACTTGCTTGTTGCCCCGGGTGCCAACTAGCCTCGGTGCCCCCCTGGGTGTGGTGGGTGTTACAACAAATCAAAAGCTTACCTCACCCAGTCACAAGTCATTGATGGATATCAATTTTAGATAGAGAATGTTGCATGAAATCGTGAAAGTCTACTTTAAAGTCGTTTACCCAATTAAAGCTCATTACATCACCCGACAACTATTTTCTGTTTTTGTGGAATAATGTATATGAGTTTTCGGGAACTAATAATTGCATACCCAAACGGTGGCCAATGGGCCCCCTTCAGCTGCCTTTGCCCCCTGGCTCAAACCTCCAGTTGGCCACTGCTGATGTGTAACGCACGTGATGCATAATGCACAAAGTCGATTGCTAACAAAAGTCATGCTAACAGCAACAACACCTTTTTATTAATATTTCAACACAGAACGAAAGAGCAGGTGTACTTGCTGGCTTGCTTTACCCTTTTCTGTCGCTAACACGTTGGTTTAGGTCCAGGGTTGCAACAAGGTGATATTTTCAGGTAGGACAAAATGGTTGTAACTTGTTGTTGTACCTAACAACCAGGGGTTTAGTGCTAAAAAAAGAGGTGTGGGAACGGCTTTCCCTGTTCCCACACCAAATTAAAAGGAAGATTGCACCAAATGGTTCGAATAAAGTGAGCATTCGCCTACAAGAAGTTCCACAGTGGATCATCCTGTTTCAAGTTGTGCTACAGTGCTATACACGAGATAAATTGTCATTTATTCATTTATGCTGCTCCAGGCGCTACACATAGAAATTGAAATGAAAAATATAAAACTTCAAGTAACGTTGCTATAGTGCCAAAAGGTGTGGGAACGCGTTCCCACCCCACTACACTCCTGCTAACAACTAAACATGTTTTTGAAAATTTTGTGGGGCCATTGCCCGGTTGCCCACCTCCTGGTTGCGGGCCGGTATAGGCCAGCGTGTTACACCTGGTTGCTTTCTTATTTTGCCAAAAATAATCTTAGAAGTTTTCGAACAATGTTAAACCGCAAATCTTGCAAACTCGTATAACAAATAACGCCGCAACAACCACTGGCTTCTTTTAAACTACCGTGGTGGTTGTGGCAATGTTGTTTCGTATAATATGTTAAGTTGGAAGCATTATGTTTTGGAGCTAACAACCATACCGCGTTGCCAACAACTTATTAAACCAATATCTGATTACAGGATTTCCCAAAAAGATAAAAACATCATTACATTTGCAATCTTATATTTAAGCGAACCCTTTCATTGTGTTGAGTAAAGCATTTTCACTCAAAAATTCTTTTACGGCAGTGCAAACAAACGATCAGCTAAATTAATCTGTTTTCAAACACATATTACCAAAATGACTCACATGAAACATCTTGGCTATCGCTGCAGAGTACATGTTAACCACTACATTTTTTGTCATAAATGTATATACAGTGCATCAGTGATATTGTTGAAGCAAGTGCCATTGACACTTTGCTCTGAGCTAAAGATATAAATGAAATGGCTCCGAAAATAATACTGAAACACTGCAATGCAAAAGCAAGACAATAGCTGCGCTTACATGAGGGAAAGATATTGGTTTCAAAAGCGTTTTGTATTTTTTTGGATCACTTCGTGTGCCAAAGTGTAAAAGCGTACGGTAAGTGTGAATGTGTAGATTTTAATTCAACCAGATTCTTTTTTAAGTAGTTTCCTCGTTAGGCATCAAATGAACCTTTGCAACAGAAGTCTAACCCAATCTTAAAACTGCATGCAAATATTCGTGTAGATAGTGATGACCTAATAAACGTTGCCTTTGGATTTGACAGAACCGTTTAGCTATTAAGCATTCTGAAAGTAACTACATGTCACTAAAATTAGCAGACTGCAGAAACCACGAGTCACAAAATCAGGTAAAACGTTAGTACCTTTTAAGAAGTAAAGCTACTGCAAAGGTGACGCATTCGAACCAAACAGCATTTTTTAAAAGGTCATCGACTCCATGCGACTCTATGCATCCCCAGTCCTGAAATCGTATTCAAATAAAAGCATTCTAGGCTGTCGACGATGCGTAGAGTTACGTGAAATCGAATACGTATTACAAAAACTTGCTGACCTATTCGACTGCGTCACCTTTGTGGAGACTAATTATTTGAATACAGATCTGTACAAGTCCGAATCATCGCAAAGTCATGAAAATAGTCCAGTCGGCCGATTCCTCGAAAGCAGCAAACATAGAGATTAGAGATGTTAATCATTGCTGCTAAGAAGTAAATTATTTTGTTTCAGTCTTCTGACGCTATTATCGCAATCTCTTGGACTTACCCAACCCTAAGATGTAAAAAAAAAGTTTACAAAAGAGGGAGTTACAAGAATTTAACTCGTTTATAATCAAGTTTTCTGCTCTTGCCCCTTCCTCTAATCTGCATCTATACATATTTGTTTCAACACAAGCGTATTTTGGGCGGTCTACATCAACCATTGATATCTATTCCTCACCTTATCCTCTCACCAATGCTTTTGTAGAAGTAATTTTGTTTAGAGCAGTGGTTCTCAAACTGGTACCACTTAAGTCACTAAGGGAGGAGTTTTTAATGCCTGGGAGGAAATTTGTTGCAGGGAGGAACTGGGGAGGAAAAGCTGTGAATGAGAAAACCTTAAGTTTTTATTATTTATTTATTCAACACATAAAAAAACTGCACAACGAAGTTGGTTTAGATGGGAATGTCTACAGTACACCAGGACAAACTGCTTTGATTGCAGTGACTGACGTTATAAAAGTCTGTTTGGTTGATAAACTTCTATTCAATAGACGATTTAATTTTATACCTGAGATAAATCTTCAAAAGACATCTGGAACCATCTTCAGGTAGTGTGAATTTTTGCAAAAAACTTTTTTGTGATTTTTGTTGGGGAGGAATTGACAGTGTTTGGGTTTGTAAAAAAATGTTGAGAACCACTGGTTTAGAGATAATTTGACTTACATTGCATTAAAAGAAACTCTGAAATTTTCGAAGTTTCGTTCAAAATTCTTTATTTTGTATAAAATGCTATCTGGTGTAGCCTAACCCAGAAACGTATAGCTTTACTTATCAATTCAAATTGTGTCTAAATCTTCCACATTATACATCTATAGATGCATTTTTTTGTTCCTAAGCTGCAGAAAAGTGTTGAAGTTAATTCGATAATCCGTTGCTTTCTTTTTTCCTTACAAAACCGTTCTTATTGATTTTCGCATAAAGAAAGTTCCAATATAAAAGAGTTGGTATACCGCCCCACACCGTCTAACTCGTTTTTTTGGGAGCTTTTGAGTTGCCTTGTCGTATAATCAGGGCCGGCCCTAGCAGGTGCGGGGCCCAATGCAAGACCTAGGCGCGGGGCCCCTGTGAGCAGTGCTTTTTTGACGCCATCGTGTTCAGTCAACCGTGTTACGATCGTGATAGAGTGCAGATATACAGTCAGTAAACACTAATACGAGAATTGAGTACCTTTGCTAACGTTCGAGAGGAAATTCGCTAGTTCTGACGAGAGCGTTCTTTGTTAACAATGAAATTTATATGGCATGTCTACTTAATTCTCAAGGGCAAGGTCTATCTGGCAAAAATGAACAATCTACCCAAACACGAGGCTCGGGCCCAATGCAGCTGCATCGGCTGCATCGGCTTGAGGCCGGCCCTGCGCACAATTGACAAAAAATGCCAATACGAGGTGCTATTCACTTACTTGTTAAACATGTGAGCAGAAAGGCGATCATGAATGAACAGCTGGTATGGATGCGAAATTTTCTTTTTAGTTTTTGGATCTCTGTAAAATTTTATTCTCCGGGTAAAGGCAATACAAGCACATATACACTTTGAGTACAAACAATTCAAACAAAAACTTCAATGATCAGAAATTAGATTGTACTATTCTAAAGCAAGTTACTTTATACATTAGTTGTGAGAGCTGTGAAGTTGATATGCGTTTTAACTTTCATTTGTGGAAGTTGAAAACGTTAGTATGTAGTAAAAAAGAATTTTCTTTTTTAGCAAAAGTTTCAGTGAATTAATGTTTTTAGCGGAAACCTTCGCATTTATCCAAAACTATTTATCTTCGAAACGCTGTAAACATTTAACGCAAACATGAAAACCTATACCCTTGCGCAGACGTTCTTCTTGAGATTGATCTTCATCTGCAAACCTTTCACTTTCATTGTCAGACATGATCACGTATACTTGATTTCAGTTGTTGTAATCTGTTTAAACGCCGTTATCACGGGGTTAATGATCTATCTCGTAGTGACCTTGCAGTTGAAACCCGTCAGACACAAGCAGTCAGGAAAAGTAACCGTACGTCCTTACGTATGACTTCTTCCAAAACGTTGTGCGTCACAATCTACGTTCTTCAGTTAAAACGAATTACCCCTTCAGCGAAATGGCTACCTGACAACACAAAGGCGTGATCCCCAATTACAGCCCATGCGTACTACGCTTGTCTGCTTTGTCACAAGCTGACGCCAATCGTTGAAATAACTTACCGCAAAACATACACGAAAAACTTGAGTGTAACTTATGGTCAACAACTTTTCTTGATTTTTGATTTTGAGATCATAATTTTCACCCAAATAAAATTTAAGGAAGAAACATTGCAGTTCCATCGACACAAAGCATGAATTCAAAAAGAGATTTTAAGAAATTTGAAGAGACCGCAGCTTGCGGTCCGTTACTATTTTGTCAAAATATCGAGGTTGTCGTAATATAAGGTTTTAATGTATTTTGGTTGTTATTGTTCACAGAGGTTGTATCGTACATAAAAGATCTTTGGAGAAAATGAAGAGACAGCTTCGGTCCTTCAAAGCACTTCAAAAACAGTTATAGGACCACAGATGGATCTCTACATAAATGGAGATGCCCGAATAAAAACATTTTGGTCAGCTTCAAACTACAGTACTTTCACCTTGCGTAAAAAAATTTATTGGTTCCGTTTGTTTAGGCGAAAGCATCCATCAATGACGCGTATGAATCTTAGGTTTCATGGATATATAACGGAGAATTCGTGGTAGTTTAATTTCTTTTAGAACTGTATGAACTGAGCAAAACTTTGTGGTGACACCGAATTTGACTTTTTGTAGTCAGTTCGTTTTGGTAAAAATACTGTATTGCATTTTCTAATTTTGGTAATTGTACACTGCTGTCCAAGTTGGGATTTATGAGCTTCATGACTTCAACTGTCCACACTCTAATGACTATACAGAAGTTGTAAATGGAACGCTGGCGCACAACGCACAACCTCAGACACTGTCGAAGACTTGACACATATCATTAATAGTCCCACGCCTACGTAATACTTAATTTTTTTCATTTGCACCTGACATTTCTTATCATCCGCCTTTGTGCGACCAATTTCCTTTGACGTACTAATTTTATGAGGCTCTCGCCATCACGCGATGGATGGAAGTCACTTTGCTACGTCAGTGAAGCATATCAAGCTGGTGCGTTCCCACGTTGCCACATTCAGTGCTGGTAGATATTATATTATATTCACTAGAGTCCAGTGTTTCCCAATGTGTCGGTCGCGGGCCCAAGCTCGAAATATCCTAGGAGTGACGTGTTTTTGCAAGACGTCAAATTGTTGATTTTTTTTCTAGTACAGTGAACGCCGTTCAATAGAGCACCAGTTTGTAGAGTAAGCTGCTTAATAAAGCAGTGAAGGCTCAAACAGACGAACGATGATTGTTCCACAATGCATTTTTCGATTATTAGAACAGGCACTCCACTCATAAGAGCAAATTTCAAAACTAGGAAAGAGTTCAATTGACAAAAACACATTTAAGGAAATATTACAAATTTGGTGCAATGTTCTTCCGTGTTTTTAACAATTTTTCCTGAAAACTATGGTTGGGGATGTTACAAAACTTCTCTGCTCCTCCGCCTCAAACTCCTCAGATCTGCAACACGCGTGTTAGTACCCGCTGCAATTGGTGACACAGGTAAGCTTTAGTTCTATTGTGCGCACTCCCGCCGAACACGAACTGTTTTCCGTCAAAAACCCGTGTGCGTCATAATCAGTATATAAATGAACGGGCAAATTAGCTACCTTGAACTGGTTTGAAAACAGAAGCAACGTGAATCATGTGAAAAAGGTCCAAATGGTATGTCAGGACCTTGCAAGTTGCAACCACTGTGCACTTTGTGGTTGCCTATAGAAACACAACAAATCAATGCTGCCATGAATTTCACAAATCATGAGTAAAACTAAAATCTTTCCCGTTGAACCAAATCTTGACCTGCGCAAACCATGGTATTTACGGAACGACTTGTGTGATATGCCATCAACAGTATGTTGGCCAAAACACGAACAAATTTTCACGAGGTGGTCATCATACCGCAGTAATTGGATCAGACCAGGTTGTAAAAATGATAAAGATGAAGTGGCCTTGTCGCGGCGCTATTCAGTGTCCCTTGGTATGGTTAATAAACCACCTACACATGAAGCTTGTACTGCTACTTTTGCGAGTTTTCACTCTCTGGATAAGTGTGAAGATAAATGGTATCACCAACTTGACGCACAAATTAATATTCCAAATACGTGTTTTCACCTTCATCACTACCAGCGTGCTGGCAAGGTTGTCATCGGTCGCAGCGTTTTTAAATGCGTATGCTGGGGTTAGGTTGCCAACGCTGAGAATGCATTTATAGGATTTCCGGTACAGGAACCAATTTTTTACGCATTCTGCGAAGTTCTGAATCATACGGCGCGTTGTTTCAAGCATGTATGGATCTGTTGCCTTGCTCAATGAAGCGTCAGTTAGTTTTGAAGCTCCAGTGAACGCAATTATTTGAGAAAGACTATTTTCCAATTTTAATTGTCGCAGCTTGTGTTGTGATTTCTTCACTTTAGTCTTGATTTTGTTTGTTTTCTCTGCCCGTGCTTTAGCCTTTAAACGTTACACCTGTTAGCACTGCTTGCAGACTGAAGGACTGACGATGCCTTGTGTTAAGCTGGGTTTAAACGTAACTTTAGTTACGCGCGGAACGGAACGACTGCGGCAGATTCTCCACTTGCCCGTTTACCCTGCACACAAGAGAAGCGTATTAATCATGAATGACGATTGCTGTTGCCCGGGCAACATAATCTCGCGGGCGTTCATCCGCTTGAGCTGTTGCAGGCTTTCAGCAAGGCGGTCTAGGTAGCCATCATTGTGGGCAGTGCTACTGACTTTGACAACTGAAATTTTAAAGGGAGTGTCTCATTGAAACTTCATATGTTTTGCTGTAAGTAAATAAGTAAATAGTAGGCTATTTGCCTATTTACTAACAACTGAGTGCTTACATACAGGGTGGATGCCAGGGGCGGATAAATGTTGTGCGGAGCGCTTGGCTGAAACTTAGAAAGGTGTCCTTTCTATATAAATAAAACTGTCGTTAATAGGGACAAAATGAACGAACTGAAGTATTTGTATTATTGAAACAAAACAAGCTTGAGCAAGAAAAACGAATCGTCAACTAATTTGGACGTCACAATATGAACGAAACTCATTGATTTAAAGTCTTCATTTCTTGCTGGAGACTTGAAACCATATCGATAAATATTCACAAAACACCGGTGGCATGTTTTGAATATAGCCTACAATGGCTCCCCGTCGACGACTACCCCGCCATCACGACCACTTTAACTCGGTCTTCCCTATGCTCATGCATTACCTTTTGTTTCACTAACGCGACCACCCCTGTATCTAGACTAGCACGACCATAGTCCAGCTGTTACAAAACTGCTAATCCAGGGTCTCAAACTCAAATTGCTCTGTGGGCCACACGAGGGCTTACAAGGTAAACCGCGGGCCGCATTATAACGCTGACGCAACAATAGCGGTACCTGAACTTAATTTTACATCTTATTTCCTGCGAAAGGTATCATGAATTACAGGCAAATCATTCCTAGCCGTCTCTACGTTCGTATTAATCACTTCCAGCCGTTTAGGGAACTTGTTCACTTGCTAACTGAGCAGTTTTAAACACCGATGAATAAACTAACGTAAATATTCATTTCATTCATTTTCATGCCCGCTTTTCCTCTAGGGAGGGTTGCGAGGACAACATCCATAGGAGAACTTGGAATACCTCACGGTCAATAGCAATTTCAGATAGTTCTGCTGGCTCCACACCAAGACGGGACCAAGCAATGTCGGAGATGCAGGTTCTCCACCTAGGCCTTGTACGACGTCTGGGTCGCTTTTTCATGGGTTTAGTCAGCAGGGCTTCCCTCACCAGTCTTTCGTTGGGCCTTCTGGATACATGGCCCAACTAACTTTAGTTGTGTTCTCTCAATTAGGGGAAGTGGTTCGACATTCAGGGCTCTGCGAATTTCACAGCTGCGCACGTTGTCGCTAAGTGTCACACCAGGGGCGTAACGAGGGGGCTCAATGCCATGGGCGCCGAATCACTGGGGGGCGTCGAAAAGTCACAACAACGTCGTAAGTATTTTCTTGAATGCAATACATTTACTTCCAAAATACCTTAGGTTCAAGTATGGAGGCGCCAAATTTATTTCTTGCCCCGGGCGCAATCTAACATCGGTAAGCCCCGTTGTCACACCGTTGACTCTTCGCAAAAATCCCATCTCTGGTGCTTGCACCTGAGTTAATATTCCTTCGGTCATAACCCATGATTAATGACCATAGCCATTGGTAAGGATCGGAATAAAGACCGATAAAAAAACTGACAGCTTTGTGGTGTTTGAAAGCTCCCATTTTATCCACAGAGCGATAAAGCTCACGCAGAACTGCGTTAGCTTCACCTATCTGTGTATCCATCTGGCGCTCCGCCTTCTATCACTCGTAAATACCACCCCTAGTTACTTGAACTTCTCCACCTGCTGCAGTGTACTGCCGCTCACTTGCCACATACACTGCCTGGGGTTTGTAGAGAGACGTAGTATCTCGGTATTTTTAGTGCTGATTTTCATTCCGGCTCGGTCTCACGCAGCAGAAATCCGATCGAGTGCATGCTGAAAACTGTTGAGAAGATGCTAGCAGTACCAAATCATTTGCAATTAAGTAAATGGTTGTTCCTGCAGCTCCCGACTGTGACACTTTCGTCGACTCGGTTGTGACTGTGTATCCAATTCATGTAGACCAGTGGTTCTCAACCCCGGTTCTGAGGACCGCATTTGGATCCCAAGCACTCTTTGTGCGGCCCTCAGCAGTCTTTCAANAAAACGTCTAATATTTTGTGTAACAGACTTCGTTCTGCTGTAAAACAAAACGTGTCAATCGAATTGTGTTAAAAAATGTTAGTGAGGCTCTCCAACAAAATCTCATAGATCTGGATTTAGCTCCCTTTAGCGAAAACGTTGAAAACCACTGATGTAGACTATGAAAAGGAGTGGTGACAGCACACACCCTTGTCGGAATCCAACACCAACGGTGAACGGTCATGATTTAACTCTCACGACACGGACACCAATTTCTGAGCAGGAATACAGTGACCTGCCGGCCAGTAATAGCCGGCCGTCGACACCGTACTCACGGAACATTCCTCAAAGCTTGTCACAAGGAACCCGGTCGTATCTCGAGGTCGACAAAGCATGTGAAGACGTTTTTAGCATACTCCCAAGATTACTCAAAATTTTGCTGGAGAGTGAAATGTGGTCTGTAGCGTTACGGCCGGGACGAAAACCGCACCGGGTATTATTCAAGTTTGATTCAATTATTTCGCGGCATCTTTTATCAAAACACTTGGTAACGAAATGTTAATCACTTGAAAATTCCCAAAAACATCGCAGGCCGCACAGAAGGCCCTCACGGCCCACATGCGTGCCACGTGTTTGAGACCCCTGTACTAATCGAAAACCGCGTAACTCGACCACATATTGTATCGGTATCCTTACGCTGGAAAACTGGTAACCTGTCAGCAGCAATTTGCTCTGCTGCATCACGTTGTCCTGAAGCATCGTGGCATTGTTGCCACTCTATTGTTACAGGAAAGCACTAGATTTCATGATAAAAAAACACTAGATTTACAAAGAAAATCACTAAATTGCAAATACGTGACACATTTTTCAGATTACAAGAAAATTGGTGTTGTGAAATCGTCAGAAAAAATCCATTGCAATGCAAACAAATACACTGCAGCTGCGCAACTCATTGTAGAGGAGAAAACGGGAGATAGCAGCAACGCTTGTGTTTGTCTGTACATGTCACTGAAACTTTTAAGAGATGACCACAGTGACCTTGTAGCGGTATAACTCAAAACGGATTATATGCTCTTGTGTAATGTAAGACGTAATTACGCAGAATTTTTAGCAAGTTACAATTGCACACAATAAATGTCTCAATTACAGTTACAATTACACAAAACTTTGCAAATAGTTAACCTCAGCTCATTCATAAACAACACTAGATAGCTATGGAAAACCACTAAAACACTAGATAAAATGGAAAAACACTAGATCTAGTGGAAAAACACTAGGAGTGGCACCACTGATGGTGGATACAGGAGTGATGACAGGTTATTTTGTGAAAACAAGTAAGGAAATTTGAAAAACACGCCCAAATTAGGTAATTTAACGGAAAAAAACAAGCCCAAATTGCATTGGGTAGGAAAATTAAAAAAACATAAAACCAACAGGTAATTTAATACAAAGGCAGCAAGGCAAATCCTAAAAAACAAGCCCAAAATGTGCAAATTTGCACAAAAACACGCCCAAACTACGTTTAGCAGTAAATTGAAACAGCAAAAGTATCACAAAATTTGAAAAAAAAGCAATCCGCAAAACAGAAATCTGCAAAAAATAAGCCCAAAAATAAGCAAATTTTAATCAAAACAAGCCCAAAAACAAGCTACCCGCAAGTCTTCAAAAAACCCGCAAATGCACAAAAAAACAAGCCCAAATTCGCGGGAAAACCGCAAGGTTGGCAACACTGGGATACAGGGATGTGGGCGTGCGTTCAAGCGCAGAAAGTGCCAATGTGACGTAACAAACGACGTTTCAATCAATGTCTGCGGTACAGGAAGGAAAAGAGCTTCAAATACATCTGGACAAAACAAGGTAACACTTTTCTGCGTCAGACTGAAGGG
>JGI24159J19872_10009333_pt1 | contig 12850 bp, 9 predicted proteins | sample Ectturendosymbi4_FD_19872 | JGI IMG/M metagenome (IMG submission 19872)
TGGCATATAATTTTGGTTGCAGAGCTCTATACAACTTGCCCTGGAGAGCGAGTGTTAGTAGCCACCAAGATCAATGTAACATTCCTACCTTTGAGGCTCTGCTCCGTAAACACAAGTACCTGTTTCTCGAAAGATGCAGAAAATCTAACAACGTATGGTTACGTGCTTTGATGCAGTCAGATAGTTTGTACTCGTCACTATTCTTTGAACACTATATTCGCATTTTACTCTGTGAATGAGTGATCGATGGAACTTTGCAGTGTCCGTTTGATCGATGGCGTGTCAAGCCACAATGCTTTCGCATTTTACCTAGACTCTACCAATTTAGGAATTAGCGGCCTACTCCGCAGTAGTGCTGTAACAAGTGTTACGTGTTAGCTAAAATTACAATAGTGTTAAGAATGTGTTTGTAACCCTATGGTTCTGTCTTCAATGCAGTTGCAAAAAGTGTCTGTAACCCTGTGATTCCACCGGCTTCAATGCCTTGTAATACGTTCTGTTTTGTCTGTTTTTACCGACCTGCGTTCTGCAGAGTGTGTGTGTTCATAATATGGACTTCGTGTCTGCTCATAAACAAATAAATTAAATTAAATTTGCACACTGCACTGTAAGACGTGCTTTTGCTGGATCAGCAGGTAAAGCAAAATCCAAGGTTAAGACCAAGAAAAGGATACCAAACCACAAACTCAATATTCATTTTTCAGATTCCACCAATTATTTATAAATTCCAAGATTTGTCTTATCATATCAGCGAAGATGGCGTTACTCAAAACCATGTACGATGGAATCACTATTTTCTTAAAATTGAATTGAGAAAAATTCTCAAAATCTTTGGTTTGCGCTCAAATGTAGGTGGTTACTTGAACCATTAATTTTTTATTCAAGCTGTTCTGTCTATTTGGATTGATTTTACTCAGAGCAATGAAGCATCATTTCACTCAATTTTCATACCAGTTTTTCCATTCCGGAGAGGGGTGGAGGTAGTAGACTTGGGAGGTCTTGAAATGTCTCACGTTTTTCCCTCTGAAGATTCAGCGATCTCCACACCAAGGCGGGACCAAGCCAATCGGGGATGTAATCACGTCACCTAATCTCGTGTCGGCCTCCGCGTCGCTTTCCCAGCCTGCAAGACTACTCCCGCCAAACTTTCTTGGGACATTGTGGTCCGCCACGTGGCCGAACCATTGTGCCTGCAATTTCTTTATTACGAGATGCGGCTCGACATTAAAGCATGAAGTCCGAAACAGGTCAATTGGAACAGATCTTTGTCTGATCCATGACTTCAAAGTGATTACATCCTTTGTGCGACCCACGCGATTCATAAAACGTTAAATTTTGTCCTTCTCTATGTTATTTGGAGGTTGTTGTTTACGTAATTTAGGCTGGATGACGTATATTTTGCCTTACGTTCAGGTTTGACGCATCGAACAAAAATCAGTGCGACCTCTTCAACCCTGCGAATGCTGTGGGAACTCCTGTATATAGGCTGCATCTGCAGCGTACCGTGGCAGCCATAATCATAAAAGACATGAGAATCTTTGAGTGATAAGTGAAGATAAATAATTGTTTTGGCAAAGCTGCTAAATACTTAATGATTAGCATGAAGAAAACACTAATCACAGATACTTTTTTAAAACATTGCCAAATACTACATTTGCAAGACGCAAAACCAAAACAACACGTTGCTTTTCCGTCTTCCATGGCTTCTGTCTTATTTTGTAAGTTGTTTCGCGAAAACAGTCTTTTTTCAAAGCATTATGGAGACAACTTTTGTTTGAAATTAGCATTGGATTTATTTAATGGCTAACACAGCCTCACTGACATCAGAAACTCATTTGGTGATGGCGTCAAAATTTGCATATACGTAAAAATTCCTTCGTGTTGGCATCACAGAACAATTTCCGATGATGAAAGCAGGTTATTCGGAATGTCCTAGATAATTTTATTCAAATTACGGGTTTTTGTGTTGCTGTTTGTAATACAGTTTGATAATGTATTGAAAAACAAGAAAGCCTAATTTTTATGATTCTCACTTTTCTTCGTTTTCGTTTAGGTTAAAGACAGCCTTCACATAACCCGTTTTCAACGCTGACAGTGTATTTGAACGAATGAGTTTAATTTGTAAGAATGAATTTAATTTGTAATCGGACACGAAGTCCATCGTTCAAACACACACTGTCTGCACAACGCAGCTTGATAAAAAGTAAAATGCGATTATAGTGTACAAAGGATAAGGACGAATATAAACAATATGACTACATCAAAGCACGCAACCATACGTTGTAAGACTTTCTGCATCTTTCGAGAAATAGTTATACGGTTTTTCGTAATAAAGCCTCAAAGGTAGGAATGTAACATTTAGGCCTCAAAGGTAGGAATGTTACAATTTATCCAAGTGTTCGCTGTTTTGCTGAGAAAAACATTTGTAAATTTCCAGTTGATGACAAGTTGACTGTGATCAAGCGAAAGCAGTATCTGTGATTGCGACCCCGAAGCAAACCTTTTCGAGAACTTGTGAAAGCATTCAGGATACAGAAAGCGAGAATGGTCAAGATATGAATATTTGTTAGATAAATAAGCGGGACGGTACCTGGAAGACTCTCTTCTTATAACTTCCTTCGTCTGCAATTTAAAAACCCAAGACGTTTAAATCAATTATAAATAAATGTATGTAGGTCGTAGGATATAAGGTTTATTTCAGTCTGTAACCAATGACAGTAAAAAAGAGTTCCAGTGCAGTGCGCTGAATCTGATAAAAATTAGATTTTTGAAAATAAAATTTAAAGGATATTTTTGTTCGTGACATTTGCGACAGCGCTATGGTACCCCTGCCTGCTACTGTCAATCTTTTCGCCACTGAAGAAGATTTTTAAAAGTTTGTGCATAGTTCGACAATTTTCATTAAATAATTAAAAAAAAAATTTAATAGTAAATTATCAACAGAATTCGTTTCAAACGTGATATATTATTAGAATCTTTTTACAAAGAATATTGTTCTGACATAAGCTTTCGTGAGATTTTCTTATAATGTTGTTTTATGCAGAAAAATATAAACAGAATTCCATAAAATGATTTGCACAAATTTATTGAAAACATTCGATTCGCTTTACCACGCCGTGGCATGATTGCGCAATCATTTGATCGTACTCCTCTTTTCCTTTGAAAAACGCTTTTGCTGCATCTTGATCTAAATCAACGCACACTCTCAGAAGCATGCAGGCTGCAAAGATCACTTTTGGATTAGAAGGATTGTAACCAGGGGGACGCAGGGGGGTGAACTCCCCTAGAAAAATTATTGCTCCCCCTGGAAAAATGTTTTGGACATAATTCAAATCTATTGGACATAGTGTAAAAATGTGGGCCCCTCTCAGAAAACTCTTCGCCCCCCCCTGGTGTTCTAAGCTGGTTACGGGCCTGATTGTAACCAACCCAAGACATTTCAAATAAAAATAAAGCTCATCTAATTGAATGGTGACTAAACGTAAGTCCAAATGTTTTAAGTAAAAAAACAGAGCATTAAGCACTTCTCCCTACTTGTCCATGAATTATGTACTTTATGGTGATCTATGCAAAATCAACACTAAGAGTGAATAACATATAGCATTGCCGGCAACTCCGAGACCTTTTTATTGTTTTTGTTGTTTAAGTAGTTGCTTTGGTGCATCTAGATTTACGCACACATGCCGTCTTCAAATTTTTTCTATCGCAGACATTGTGTGCAGGTTATACATCATAATATATCTAACGTTGGCCCTCATTTTTGTCCAACGCAAAGAAAGGCAGTATCATTCTTTATCGCTTTATTAAGAAATAGTAATTTTTATTGTTTCTTTAACTTTTACAGTTTAATTTCTATGAAAATTTCATTGAAGTTAATCGTTGCGGATTTGCTCATTTCTAACATAAACATCGAGTTCTCTGAACGATATTCACATAAAACCAGGACATAGCACTCAGCTGCATTCTGACTTTAAAAATGCATATGGATGGAATGAAAAAAGCAACTCTATAGGCCACTTTTGTAGTCAGCGATTGTAAAAGATTTAAAATACTTCGAATTCTGGTGAGTGCAAGCCGGTAAAATCTGAGGAAGATCAACAGTTGAATCCCTTATTGAATGTTAGGATTTTATAACGGAGAAATTGTGATGCAATGATGGAGGATACTGTATTTAAAAATCTGTGCTATGACAACATTACCTCCCCAATCTAAAAAAATTTACTATCCGGAACAGTCGAAAAACGTAGGCTTATTTGTATAGGTGATTGCGACGAAAACTTCATCTGACCAGTTCCCATTTGTTGCTACCAGCAAGCAACACTTGATTCCTGCCCAATTGCTCAGCACTCTCACAGACCAGCACGGTGTTTGAGGCTGGATATGCTCTAGTTGGGAGAAATTACGTCACGATCCATCTTGATTGCATGTTTCCGTTCGGACTGTACCGGCGCCTGATCGTCGTATAGATATCTACCGTGGAATCGGTTAATTCTCATACTTAAAAGCATGCGAAGTCGGAAAGCGTCACGACGGTTCTGTCTCAGTGCAACCTGGTCTACCATCCAGACTTTCAGCGATTAGCAAAGTTTCGTAGACCTACCTTGATTGCCAGTGTGTGTAACGTAGCTAAGCCGCGTAATGGTATGTTTATCGGCTCGTGTGTGGTTACATAAGTCGGTGTTCAAAAGGAACCTATTTATATACGATACCCTTATTTTAAGAGCACTGCTACAACCGTTTGTTTAAAGCTTACCAACTGATATTTCCTTTTTATATGAGACTTCATATGTAAACCTTCACCCTGGTGAGGCTTTATTCACCTTCACAAAGCGTAAATTTTGTACTTTTCCCAAGGCTTAAGTTGGCACAAACATTGTCGTGAGGAAGTCCTCCCATGACGATGTAAAAAATAAGCAGATATCCATGGTTGTTTAACTGTACCATTTGCTGAAAGTAGGTATTGCTGACTTCAAATAACGCAAAAAATAAAAGAACTAACGAAAATTAGTTCCATTTTTCAGCATTCTGTGATGCTTCAAAGAGATTCAACAAAAACGCTAGCGCGCGCCATTATACACCTCACAGCATTGCTACCATCAAAAACTGCTTCGCTCTTCTTTGGTTTCCAGGAAATAAAGCACAAAGTTCGAGCATACGTTGATTTTATCACATGATGTGAAACACATCCGGGACGTACTTACGGTTTGACATTCGACCAAACCTCGAATCAATATTTCGCTGAATTTGAGTTATAAAGGCGTGCTGTTGAAGTTATCTCAACTTTCAAGGTTTCGGATATAATTTGGGGCATATGGAAGTTACAGGAAGCATATGCTGTATTTGGATTACCATTTACGTATAGTGTAGTTGGAAGCGACCGGCAGATCATCTGAAGCAGGATTGTCATCAGATCACGCTTTTGCAGATTGAGAGAAATTCGATGCTTTCCACACTAGTTCCCCATCACACTGAGTAGACAGCAGAATACTCTACGCGTACGGAGAGGGGAGGCCACCCCCTCAGAACCTAAAAATAAAAAAATGTAAAAACTGTATTGTCTAAAACTTGCTTCCAGAATGCACAAAAATGTGTATTTTTAGGTGCAATTTTGCAAAATTTTCCCGGGGGCGGGCATGTCTCTGGACCCCCTTGAATGGTCGCGCCTTCGGCACTTCCCGTAAAGTTGATTTGTGACGTCACACGATTGTGACGAAACTTGCCTCCCTCGGAAATTGTCTGCGTACGCCACTGTCTACGCATATTCAACAGGCCGGTAAGAAACCCAAACCTGCTGGTAACTTAAATTTAATGCGACGAGGAGAGTCCCCGTACAGATTTGCAATCCTTCCTCAAGACTTTGTCAACTTTTGGCCCCACAGAACGCAGGACTAGTTTGAAATGTCACCAACCCCCGGCTGCTCCAGTTAGTTTATCGATTGTCAACGAAATTGTTTGTACGCATCCAAACGCAAACTTTCTTTTCACGAGGTTGGCGCCGTTCAAACAAAAAAAGGATAAAACAGCTCGGCTTTTCGCAACTCTTACATGTTGTCGGGCGCGGATGAATACATTCTGCGCACGTCCATTGCAAAGAACTGAGGGACGAACGTGTTGCGCAGCCGCAGGGATTTGTCGAACTGTTCTGAAACCTGGGCTTGTGTAGAAAGTCCACTGGACGCGCTGGTCTACATTCACATCGATCCATGCTTCCCGAAAATACAGTGGCTGTTAATCCCTTCACACTCAGATGCAAGAACGACTCGTGACATGACCCGAGTGAGCGTCGCGACGGAGTGAACGCGGTGTATGCTGGCACGAAAACACGAAAAAACAACGGATGTCCAAAAACATTTTTTATTCAAACAGGAAAAAACGTACGTTTTCGTAAAAGTCAAGCGGCGAGCGAGGTACAGGTCCGCGCGCGAGATCCGACGCACGGCGAAAGGCTACGGGCGAGAAAGAAAAGGACTATGCACGAAGAAAATGCGACCGTCCCTTGCACTGAGACGTGGAGCGGCACGGCAAAGAGGTTCAGCGCAGCGTGCAGAGACCCAGGCGAGCGGTCGTCCAAGGACGGCGCGCGAAAAGGAAAGACGGGAGATGTCATGGTCAAACGAAATCGCGATATTTCGGTCCGGTGGCTGTTTTGCTCGAGACGACCTGCCTGGCACGCCGAGGTATAGTTGCGAACAAGACGCTGCTGAACTTTTTTCGGCATTCAAACAAGACGCGCGCCCGTCCTTTTGCGAAAGCGCGAACGCAAACTTATAAGCTAATAATAATAAAAGGGCAAAATGCGGCCAGCTAAACATCAGCGCGCAATCGTCAATAAATGTTTGAAAACGGATGATTTGAACTTCACGCACGTCTGTTGCCGGCTTTTCAATATCAAGCTCCGCTCGTGCCGACAAGATCATTGTGGAAACGCGATTTTTCAATTAAGCTGGTTTTGCGAAGGGGCTTGAGCGGTTTTCGACCTTTGTCGGAACGATGACAGTGATTTATCGACGCTGCATGGATTGTGGGCAAGCTGCCCGTTTCGCTTTCACTTGGGCGAAGCTGCTTCGATGGTTCGCTGGTCAAAAATCAACCGGCCTGCTTCGGGAGGGTCCCGGCAAAATAGGCGGACACGACAGACGGTTGTTGTTGGTGCGCTTCGGGTTGGAAGCGAACGTTCGGACGAGATAGGGCGGCTTTGCCGATCACCTAGAATGACAAAAAAGCTCACTTGAAAAAGTTGCCCACGTGTCACAAGCATTTCGAAGACGCCAGCTTCTCGAGCTGGATTGGATCAAGATTCGGAATCCGTGCGCCTGACGCGAGCGTGAAGAAAACAGCAGAACCTTTCGCACCATCTTCGCAAGCAGCAAGCGGTGATTTCTCAACATTTTCCAGGCAAAACCGCACGTACGTGCTGCCAGAGCAACCTATTTTATTCGTGCGAAGGGATCAAAGAGCATTGCTACTTTCGTCCACAAGGCCACAATCCAGCAAAGGCTTTCAGCGAGACCGGTAGTGCGACCAAGCAAGCGGGAGTTGAACCAGTTCGCATCAGGCGCTGAGGAGATTGTCGCACGCGGCACATGACAGCGCGGCGATGATAAGGCGATTATTTTCGGCATTGGGGGCGGCGGGTCGCGGCAGTTTGCCGAGAGCTTCCTAACGGCAACAGACTCGAACAAAGCATTTCCGCAGCGATGGGATGAGTCACGGCGATGGCGCTCCGCGCGCACGCCTACCGCGGCGCAGACAGGCAGATGCGCGAGAACGAAAAAGCACCGAGCGCCTTTTTTTCGCCGCTTGTCTCGATGAGGTCAGAGCGGCCGAATCGAGTTGCAAGCCAAGTGCAAGGAGCGCAATTTGACGACAGCGCGCGAAGGCGTTCGCGCCAGCGGCCGAGCTCTTATCTTCTACTTTTTCGCCGAAAAAGCAGCATTCCCGGCACTCTGCTGGCTGTCCACCTGCTCCGTGGTAGAAGGAAATAGTTTCTGGGTGACACAGAAACGTGGACGCAAGTTATTTTAAACGTGGATCTCCTCCCATTCAAAAACACACATCGAATCGAAAAGCACGTCGTTCTGAACGAAGGACGTTGGATTTCGCTTCACGTTGTCTGTATATTGAGAGCGTTGAAACACGAACAGCGTTATAAACACACATATAGACGTAACCTTGTATTTATAGGGGACACTGGTCTGAAGAATCAACATTCAATTTGTGCAACTTTGACAAAAACAGACTACTCGTGAGTAGGTTTCAACACAGGAGGACGACATGCAAACGTGAATATGAACCATGAACAGTGGAATATTAACTCTCCACACCTGACCCGTGGACCACGTCTCGTTTGCGAAAGCACTCCTCACCGGCCGGTCGAGAAAACAACGTTAACAGCAACGTCATGGTGTTCAAGCGTTACGTCGACCTGCACGACGATCGCTTACGATTGCTATCGACGACGCAGCGATTCGAGGCGCGGAGTAATTCGATACCTGTTGGCTGAGTCGGCTCGCCGGCTTGCACAGCGCTGAGTCGCTGGTTTGGTGCTTGGGCGGGGACGGGGCGCCACCTAGCGACGAGCTGCGGACAGTGATCACCTCTGTTGACCGGGCGAGGTACTTCGGGTCGATCGGATTCCGTTCGGCGCTGGAAAAAAGGTGGGGAGTGTGAATGGAACAGGACGGGGGGAGGGTGCGAGCGATCATACCGTTTCATTTGCAGACAATGTACGTTTGCGTTACGAAACAAAGCAAACAAAAAGGAAACTTTACAAACGAGACAACTGCTTCTTTTCGCCGTTGCAGCGAAAAGAAATGCACCCTTGAGGTGCTAGCACAAGTTGACGCTCAACTGCCTGCTAACATTACGGTGAACCCGCTGCAAGGTAAGCGCAAGGTATTCAAAGCGCTTCATCGCGTCCACGACGCAAAGGCACCACAGCCGACGAGGGTTTTCTGTGATGAAGTGCTCATGATCAAAGCCTCATAAATCTGTGCGCGCCCTGAGCGTTGCTTATGTCACTGACAGACAGTCGAGCAGGGGGAACGCAAACAGGCCTGCGCTCGAGCAAGTCGCTTATCAGGAGGCGCGGAGTCTCCCGCTTGAGTCAGGCTGGGTCACTGGCCAGAAATCGACCGGGCAGCGTCGCGTCGAGCGCCTGTATTTGAGTCACGAAGCAAGATAAACTCTGGTGCCGGGCAAGGCCCGCCCGGTCGCCAGAATCACTTTAATCCGGCAACAGCACGACTCGGCCAAACAGAGACGCGTGACTCAAGCCAATCTGCTAATTCCTGTCCTGAAACGACATGAAAACACCGCTGAGCTCCTGCATCTTTCATCGCTTACCTCGCATGCGGCGAGCAGCCGTTTTCGAGGAAGACGGCGCATGCAAGATCGCCGGCGCGCGAGCTGCTTGCTCACGTGCAGGTTAATCCAGCGATTTCGCGTTTTACTTTAGATACGCCAGGTAGGGTTGCACAACTTGCCGTAGATAATTGCATATGTTTACAATTGAAATATGCTTTGAAGTGGGTTGTAACGCGAATGTTGAGACTGCGCCTCCAACGCAAGTGTCGGCACCATATTCCGCTGATATGTTTTATCAAAGCAGAAAAGTTTACCTCCAGCAGCACAGGAAACAGTGCTGAATGTCCATAACTACGCGGTCGTCATTGAACAACCTTGGCGTACTTTGCAAGAGCCTCAACACGCTTTGCGAGGGTTTAGAAAGCGTATGAAGCAAAGGCGCTGTTTTGTGCCTTCAGCTGGTCGCCATCGTCTTTAATTTTCGGAACTACGTGTTTCACCGACACAGATCGAATTGCGATAAATGATGCAACACAGGCATTTGCGATCAAACAAGACTGAAATATAAGCAGTGACGTACTTCCCAGCGCGTCATCCTGAAGGAAAAACACCGGTGCGACTTAGAAAGTGTCTATTGACATCATGGAGCCGATCAATTTTACCCGAACGGCTCAGCGAAGCACCCTGACATTCTTGCAGGCGTTCACGACTTCGACGATCGCCTCTCGTTTTGGCTTCAGAGGAATCTGATTAATATTCGTTGCGGCTGATAATCGCCTGATTACCGCCATCAGCTCTGTAATATCTCGTGGGAATTCGCGGTCAGCACCGGCCCTTAACGAGTTACTTCTGTGTATACGCAAAGCCAACGCGTTGGCTTTGCACGTACACAAAAGTAACTCTTGAAGTTGGATTCGGTCGTTGAAAAAGCGCCAATGAGCGGCTGCATGCTGAGGCAGCGAACGGACGCGCGAGCAAAGTTGCGAAGACACGTGCGACGGCTGGAGGTTTGTTATTCGACGGAACGAACGGAGTTTAAGCTCATCAAGTGCGTGTTTGTGCTGGAACGTGGCGCGCTGGCAAAAAACAACTCGAGGGACTGGGAGTTTTGACAACAACTTCAACTTGTTGTGAGGCAACGCGCAGCCAGGGGGCACTGTGCCGGTATTTACGAAGTCGCGGCACTCCAAGATAAACAACCAGTCACAGTGCAATGCACATGAGCGTACCCGGAATTCGGCTGTTGGTTTTCTTTGTTGTTTTTGCCGGGGTTGTAAACGACCTGCGGCGTGCCCGGTACGCTCGGACGGGGCAGGAGTGCCGCCGGACTACTGTTAGCGTTGATCGCGGACATGGGGGTTCCTTGCGTCGTCGAGATGTGGGAGGGAATCGAGTTGGGGCCAATCGGTGTGCTGTAGTGAGGCTGAAAAAAAGTTGCTTTTTTTTAATTAGTGAAAAACGATGATCGCCTTCTGCTCACCGCATGGGGAGCAGAACAAGATGTTTAGGGGTATTTTCCACATGGACCGTGGCCCATGATAGCGCCCGTCAGGCCAGTCCAGAACGTGAAGCAGCACATGAAACAAAATGTCAAGAATAAAAAGAGCACGCAACTTTGCTGAAATTGCTAAAAAGTTTTACACGCGCGACAAGCCATTTTCTCAAAAGAAACGCGAGCGCATCAGTTAACAGGATTTCACCACAAGTTCACTGATTCATTCTTGCAAAGGTCTCTCCAACGAAACACTCTGTCGTATGTTCGTCAAGTGGTTTACAAGAATTTCTGACGAAACTTATCACTGAACTGATGCGGTACAACAGAACCGCAATCGGTGCATTCTCCAAAACTATGCTTTGCTGCTCGCGCATATTTTTCCCGAAGTAAACGCGCCCGCCAGTTTGTAACAGTGTACGCTAATTAACTGGCAGGTGGAGTTTTAAGCTTCAGCAGGGAGCCGGCCAAGACAAGCTTTGCTTTAAAGTGCGTTGCCTGGATTGCTTAGCAACTTAGGTTCATCTGCGTTGAGGTATTCATCACGATCAGTTGTAGGCATCGAGTTGTACTGAAGCGCATTTTTTAAAAATCCCAGTAGCATCTTTTGAAATATTTACCCCGCACGAACAAAACAGACTTGCACCACAAGCCAGCTAAATGCTGAGCCATCATGCAGGTAACCAGCGACAGCGAAGCGCTTTGAAATGCAATCACTTTCAGAGTAACTTTCGCCTGAGCCTCGGCTTCAATCATCGAGTTATTCGGTATCAGTGGAAGATAGCCGAACAATATTACGGCGTTTCTCGGCGAGCCAGGCATAAGCGCGCGGCTTCTATTACCGACTGACGATCGTAGTTCGGTTTGAAAGCGACGCCGGCGGACGGTTGACTTTCCGCGGATGGCACGTGATGCGTCATCGCTTGCGTAGCGGTCGACGTAGGTGGGCGACGGGATGAGATCTGGCGTTCGTTGAGTTGTTTGTTGAGCCAGTTGATTACTGCAGCAAGACGCGAACACGCAGGTAAACAATATTCAGGCAAAAATGTCAAGCGGGTCGCGTTCGAATACAGTGAAACGCCGAAAGCGATCCGGCGAGCGGATCGATGGTAAATCGCTGCTAAAGCCAGGACAAGGCAAGTTGAGTGGTACTTCAATCACAGCTTCTTTGATAAACAGCCGGTAAGCCCGTAATGGCTTTTCCAGGAGCATGGTCTGTATAATCCAGACGACGAGTATCGTTTCGAGATTCTTTTCTCGGGGTTTAGCCAAGTTGACGTTTGTAAAGAAGAGAGATCTTTGCAGAAGAGATTCTAAAATTTAAAGCAAGCACCGGCCTAACAACAAACAATTTCGAAAAGAGCTTCGACAGGGAATTTTCGAAGTTGCGGTAAAAAAAACGCAGAAAGCATGTCCACAACAAATCTTGAGAAAGCTTTTCACCGTTTTCGTTCGTTTTCAGCAATCCCTTGCTCTCCTCTAGCTTGGCAACTGTCGTCAGAAGTTGATCTTTGAGTTTTGCGACTTCATCCTCTGCATTCTAAGCATCACGACAAAGGTGAAGTTTGCCTTGCTGCACCGCACATTTGAAAGTCATGATTTTGGCGGGAACTTCACACGACAACAACGCAATTTATCACCTTGCTTCAACTAAGATTGACTATGGCGCTAAATGGCATCAGGAAACCAAAGAACAACAATTAGTGTTGCCAGTGAGGCTGTAAATTCTGATTCAGATGATAATTACCGAAAATTCGAAAGTGTTTGATTTAACTTCTACGGATCTACAGAAATCTTTCCAGGTGGACAATCATCACCGTTTAAGACCACACAAACTCAACAGGATACGGTGCATTAAGTCAAAGGTGAAAACAAGTTCAAACTCAAAAATCCCACCGTACAAGTTATCGTTCGTGGATTTTACAACCAAAACCTTTTCGACTATTAAAAGCTAAAGGTTTGCTGCAAGCTTTCGAAGAATCAGCCCACTGCGCACTCTGCTTTTATAATTTTGCGATGATTCGGACTTGCCCATGTCTGTATTCAAGTAAC
>JGI24159J19872_10009334_pt1 | contig 12850 bp, 5 predicted proteins | sample Ectturendosymbi4_FD_19872 | JGI IMG/M metagenome (IMG submission 19872)
ATTTTCTATAATTTCCGTTGTTATTTTTGAGGTGAACATTGTTGATGAAGAGAAACAAATATAATTGGTAATGATTTTTTCGTTTTTTTTATAAGTTTCCATTGCCCTCAACATTTTTACTGCTCTCCCTGCCCTACTGCTGTTCCGGCATCTTTGAATATGCATGTTGTGTCAACAAACTTCGTCAAAACGTTGGTTTGCAAACGTGAATGTGACGTCATATTATGATGTCACAAACAGTGTATATCCACTAACAATGACCACCATGGGCCTATGCAACTGCTCAATACTAGAATGTGGTAGGGGGGTATCCAACCAAGCAGTCGCCCCGGGCATCACGAGACCTCTGCACGCCACTGTGATGCTGTAGAAAATGTCTTATGAGGATTTTGGCGAACCAAGCAAAAATGTCACGGTTAAATTTTTGACAAAACACATGGCCTACGTATACGTTAACTTTCACATCTCTTTTTCTTATCTGTGCTCAACAGTAGCATCCAAAATATACAGTGTCCTAAAAACTAAACACACTAGACTACACATGCGAGTATGTGGCAGCGGTAAGGACCAGAGCTGTAAAAATTTCGCACATACGCACAATACACGTAAAGTAAATAGACCCATATGGTTGCAACTGCTATAGTTTCACGATTCGCATGTTTGTTACTTTTTCTGACTGCAAAGAACCGAACGCAATGAAACCATCGCGCCAAAGGACGTGAGGTTTAAACTTCCATTATGTTGTCATTATTGAAATACATGTCAAGAAATAAAAATTTACAATCATCGAATATAGTCAGGCTGAACATAGCATAGTGAACAATTAAAAAAGGTTTGTCCTGGCCTTCTTTATAACAAAATCATCTAGGAATTCGTTAAAATTTGTTCGCCTGAGTTTGTCACTTTAATGCACAGAATGCTTAATGTGGACGACCTATCCTAAAACATTGTCATCCTTTAAGTCAGTTTTAATTCTTTTGAATCTTGAAAAAGACGTTTTTCCTTAGCAGTTATTGACCATAAAACTAAGAAATAAGGCTCCGCGTGGTTGGATAGACCAAGAACCACTAATTTATGCAGCATCAGACCCAAACGCCGCTCTGCCATTTTCTTGCTGTTTGCTTACTCTTTGTCTCCTCGGGGTAGAGTTTTGTGGTTGTCATTTGGCACACAAAGCTCAAGATCAGAAGAAGCAACTGTGTTCTATTGTAGGATAATGATAGTCTTACACACACTCTTATCTGCAGTATAACCTTTGAGCTTTGATCAGGTGTATATCCAACACAATCAACCACAAGACCTTTCACCTAATTCACACCTAACAGTTGATACGATTGACCAAACGCAGGATGCAGTCAACGTGCTTTGAATACGTCGACACTATAGTCGGCATGCGGCTTGACCAACGGTCATAGAGATTCATGAAAACTCGTTGGAAAACCCTGGCGTTATCAGCACAAATTCTGATCAGATGAATAAAAACAAAAGACAAATTTTGACAAATATTTATTGAACTGATCATATACAGTACCGGCAATTGACTCCATGCGCACCACAGTTTGCTTAAGGCCCCCCTTGGATCTTGAGGCCCTAGGCTTGAGCCTACGTAGTCTACTGGTGAATCCGGCCCTGAGTGTACCCAACCTACGTGTGACTACTCAAAAGCTAATTTCACAGTACTCTGTGTTTCGTACAACTTTACTGTCCGTCATGAAATAATAACAAGATGCGCTCTTGATTTACCATAAGCGAAAATCTTGGTTACATAAAGCATTTAATACCCTTATATTGGCAATTCCTGCGACCAAAAAAGTTGAATTTTGTGTTTTGTTTATTAGAAAAACGCAACGCAATGTCGCAAACTAGAGTCATTCAAAAAGCAATTGCCTATTGACTATGTACAACTGCGCATAGCATTTTTACAGCTTCGTGATACTTCTGGGGGACCAAACATGAAATGGGGGAGAACAGAGTTTGAATAGGGGTTCGGGCACCATTGGCCCCCCCGCTGGCGACGGCCATGGCTCAGAATGACCCTGCCAAGAACAGCGTGGATCCGGCTTAACCGCCTCCGCACCGGTGTCGGACGTTTCCATTCCTGCTTGTACAGATGGGGTATAACCTCCTCTGCGCCCTGTGACTGTGGTGCAGAAGAAAAACTGTCGACCTTCAATGTCCAATCCATCGACCTACTCATCGACTGCATGGCCTGGCAGTTCTGGACGATGAGACAATCGACTGCCTACTCAACACCTGTCCCAAGATCTAGTTCGGCCTATAGCAGTGGTTTGAACTGAAGAAATGGCTCAAAAGAAGACTCAACAAAACACCGGCGACTTCAAAATCTTCGTTAGAATCGCAGTGCTTAACTCCCAACCAGTGACAATCTCGTGGCCTTGGATAGTTAGTGCAGTGAAGCGTTACACAGGACAATGTTAGTTAGATTATTACGTCACCAATCCGATATCACGTATTTTATAACCCTTTTTTCGAACCATGGAGTCGAAAGCGCATCAAATGATTTGGTTCAAAGTAGCAAATATTGTTTTTATTTTTGGAATCATATCAAAATTATAGTATATGTTAATATGCAGAAATCGCTCCCCTGGAAACAGAAATTGCCTCACAAATCTGGTTATTCACGAAATCGCCCCCATCGCGCATAAAATCTCCCCCTGGGGTGCGATTTCGCCGCCGTTGAAGACCACGCACAGTCGCTACAATCTGTTAATAAACGTTTTTAAAGGACGTTTTCCAAGCAGTGCTCCTGATATGTGATGCGTTACACCATCTCGCGCATCACGTCTATCTAGATCAGCTATGTCCAACCCAAATGGTTTACTGAGGCACATATTATGTCACTCTCTTAACCAGGGCCCCACACTGAATGACATATTAATGAGGCTGCACATTGAATGGCTTACTTTGATCTTAGCAAATAAGCTAATGTACTGAAAGCGTTGGAATCCTAACTGCAATGGTAAAAGACATGATAAAGTGGCACTGAAGACTACCTTTATCAAAAATGTCAAATTCAAGATTATCAAAATAAGGACAGGTTGTCAGTATATAGGATATTTTTACTACAGAGAAAACTGGGCCGCAGCTTGGACATAGCTGTTCTATATTTTGTATATAAGTGCTGGTTTTTCTTTCAACAAGCTTTTTTTGATCAAGCTCGCGTCCGATTTTCGCAATGATGCTCAAAACCAAACTGCAAATGTGCATGCTATAGTTAACACGAGTTCAACCACCACTATTATAAAAGGCATTAGGTTTCGTTGAGAGAATGCAAAATACCATGTATTCCCAATTCTATTATAAAAGGCGTGTTTTCCCAATACACGATAAACAATTGTATACCAACAAGGGGGGATATGCACTCGTTCCGCCCTGAAACTCGATCCCTGACGTCATAAATGAACTTCTGGAAGTTGTAACCAGTGCAGTGATTGGAGTTGAGAAAGTAGGAACATTTTCCTTAAAGCTCTAAAACTTCGTCATACAAGAATCCTGACGTCATTTTGAGAAGGCAACTACGGCAAATTGCCTTGAAAATACCTTGTTTTGATCAGCTTTAAACAATAGGTCCGGCAGTTCCACCAAAAAAGCAGACACCTATGTGGTAAAAATTACTTCTTTACTGCTTCACTTTCACTGGTAAATTGAACTGCCCATTTGACTGGGTGAAAAGTGCGAAGTTTAATCAAAGGCTATCGAGGTGCGAAACCAAATACTGTATGCTGTGAAGTGTAACGCTGTCAGGATACCAACTGTGTTTACTCCAAATCGCAAAAGTTAGAATCCACATTGCTGCTTAAGCCAGTGGTCAATTGCAGGTATACAATTGTTTATCGTGTATTGGATGTACAACAACATTTTATGAAAGGGCTTGTAGGGACGCACTATCCACAAGCAAGACCAACAGCGTGTAGTCACTGCGCACAAAAATTCAGACACAGTGTCGTAAAAGCTGTGATGGGTTCTGCATCTAGAGCAGCTATGTCCAACCCAAATGGCTTACTGGGCCAAAAATCATGTCACTATCGCAACCAGGGCCGCACATTTTGTGACATATGAATGAGGGCCCCATATTGAATGGCTTACTTTGATTTCAGCAAACTTAACTTCGCTTAAGCTAATGTGCTGAAAGCGTTTGAATCATAACTGCAATGGTAACAGACATGATTCAATGGCTTTGAGGACAGCTGCATCAAAAATGTCTAATTAAAGATTATCAAAATGAGGACAGGTTGTCAGAATGTAGTTACTCCTATTACAGTGAAAACCTAAACTGGGCCGCACAAAACCTTCGACTGGGCCGCGGGCTGGACATAGCTGATCTAGAGTATTTCTTGTTGCATAAATTCTGCAATATCCTTTAAAGGGTGTTTTGAGGTTACAGATCATGTTTTTGAAGTTAAGTTCAACAAACCTATTCGGGAGATCAACCTGTGTTTGTCAAATGTATTACCATAGGCGTAAGAGGCGGAGGGTCGGGGGAGGCGGTCGCCCCACCAAGCTTGAAAAATTTCCGGGCAAACTCTGTTTTTAGGGCAAGCGCTAGCTGCTCAAAAATCCTGAATGATAAAAAATACATATTAAATGCAGTGAAAAATTCCAGGGCAACTCTGTTTTTCAAGGCAAGCGCAAGTTTCTCAAAAATCTTGAATAATAAAAAATATTTCAATACAGTGAAAAATTCCAAGGCAACTCTGTTTTTCAGGGCAAGCGCAAGTTGCTTAAAAATCTTAAATGTAAAAAGTATGTTCAGTACAGTGAAAAATTTCTGGGCAACTCTGTTTTTCAGGGCAAGCGCGAGTTGCTCAAAAATCATGAATGATAAAATATATTTCAATACAGCGAAAAATTCCAGGGCAACTCTCTTTTTCAGGGCAAGCGCTAGTTGCTTAAAAATCCTGGACGATAAAAAATACATATTAAATGCAGTGAAAAATTCCAGGGCAACTCTGTTTTTCAGGGCAAGCGCAAGTTGCTCAAAAATCCTGAATGATAAAAAATATTTCAATACAGTGAAAAATTCCAAGGCAACTCTGTTTTTCAGGGCAAGCGCAAGTTGTTAAAAATCCTGAATGTAAAAAGTATATTCACTACAGTGAAAAGTTTCAGGGCAACTCTGTTTTTTTCAGGGCAAGCGCAAGTTGCTCAAAAATCGTGAACTGTGAAAAATTTTTCAATACAGTGTATGTTCATTTGGGGACGATCCGTGTAATTTGGGCTAGTGCAGTTTGTAATCAGGACCAACGTCGTGATTGGTTATGGTGACTTTGATCTGGACTAAGCCCTCTTTTTCTGTAAGAATCAAACAATCGGATGTCAATAGTTCAACAGCTTGCTATAAGAATTCGGTAACTCTTTCTTGGTTCGTTTTGGAGTCTTTGTTCGTTTTCGCTGGGTAGAGGTGCAGGGTGTAAAGATGATAGATTTTTTTGATTAACAGGAGTTTTAGAAGCGGGTAGCACGGACGTGCAGATTGCTTGGCTCCTTTGAGTGCGCGTCTTTAAGTGCCTTGCTCAAGTGCACAGCAGCGATAACACAGGCAGGTTTAGAGAGTCAGACCATACGATCCGGAACAGTCGCTTTTAAAACATTGCATTGCGTCATCGAAGTCGCGTACATGTTTGCATCAGTAAAGGCAATTACCGTAAAATTTCTTGTCTGGGAGAACACAACACGATAAAACCTTCAACCCCTTGAGTTAACAAGCAGGTAACTACAGAGTTTGCCTATAACGGCACCTCTAGGGGATTGCATAAAGAACATTATTGCCGAATGGGCATTATAAGCGAATTGAAATGCATATAACAGATGCCATCGAGACGAAACAAAATGCAACGTTATGGGCGAATTGGCGTTACAGAGGAGGCCGGTATAAACAAATTCAACTGTATAGAGCAGATTTACACAAGGTTTCAGGCCCCATTCGGATTAAACCAAAAAGTTAGTTTCAGGGTAAATTGTTTATTTTTAGGGCAAATTGTTATTTTCAGGGCAAATTTTTTCCGCAACCCCAGTACAATGCCTTCCCGTACGCCTATGTGTATTACGTAAATTTGATCGAAACCCAAAGAAAGCTCAAAGCTTTTCACACCTAAAGAGCAAGGGCTGGGATATAAGTTTAAAGCTTATATATCACTCTGCAGGGGTGTGGAAACTGAACCAACGTTTAAGAAGACACGTATTGACGTCAGATGTCGAACGGAACACATTGAAAGCATGTTTACACAATTCCATGTTTGCTTTACCAAGAAACATAACAGCAACAAGCGTTCGTTTTTTTCTGACATCATCATGTACTCTTGGGGGAGAGATGCTTCAACTGCTAAGACGACTGGTATCGTTTTTTAGTCGTTAGCAACCGCCCAAAGTCTTCTGAAGGGCAGAGGAAAGGGAATGTTTGGATAAGATGCAAGTAGTTATAATGATGTGACTTATCATTCGCATATTAGAAAATATGTAGGAAATTATGTTTTTGTTCTATACTTATGCTATAACCTACCTACCTGATGGCTGGCAGAAACAGGCAAGCTTACAAGTATGAAAACATTATAGCTTTTCAATAGTGATTAATTTTTATGAGAAGATCTGTGTGCAGAAACGGTTTAAACATTTCTACGCTAAAACATTTCAGTAACGTAGCAAATTGAAACTAACCCCCTGTGTTGGTGCTACACTGCTGCGGTTTCTTAAACTTGCTTTCACATTAAAGTAATTATTGACTTTGCTTGTTGAATGGTATCAACTTTGAGATGACAAGAAAAGTAGTTCAGCTAGGAGAAAATGAAACCTTGCAAATCTTCTAGGGAAAAATGGAACGGAGAAACAGCACAAGGTCTGACTCGCAAAAAGATGTTTTCAGTGTCTTTTACTGCTGGGATAATGTAGCCTACACGGTGTCACATTGAATTTCATTTGCACTCACCAACTTTTGAACAAGCTTCTCACTAGGGTGGCTAGAAGAGAATGCCTTTACTTTGTCTACTTTTTCCTTTTTGCAATACAACTATTTTACCAATTACAAAACGATCCGATGTGCCTCTTTGAAAGAGAAAGTTGTGAATTAGAACAAGGATTTTAATTTCCTGAAGTAGTAAAGTTGGTGTTAACGTGGTCAAGCGACTTGCACGTCCTTGAGATTATATGTGAAGAACAATTACAGAACACCCTTGTTGAAACAACAGTTTGCACATGTTATTAGTTTTGAGATCCCCAACATATTTTGAGCACTAACTTTTCCTACGTTTTAGCCAGGGTATTTTCCAATACAGTTTATAGATTGGTGTTTGCTGTACTAATAACCTTGGGCAAATCATGTGGTCACGAGTGCATTAGATGAGCGGTCTCCAAACTTTTTGGATGCTGGGCCAAATTCGGGATGTTATCAGCGTCCGCGGGGGGGACTATTTTGTTTATCGAAAACAAAAAGAAATACAACATGTATAACACTAGCCACATTTGTATTTTTCTAATTTATTTTCTTTGGTTGTTAACATGTTTGCAATGTGATTTATGAAACTACTTCTTTTGTTACATAACAGTTGAAGGTTAATATTTGGTTCCATGCTTGATGCTGCAATAAGGAGAGTATCGTGCAAATATGCATCTGAAATTCTTTTCACAACTGCCAGATAACGCCTATGCTTCAATCTCCAAATGTCCACTACAATTTGCAAATTTCGCAGCACTGATGCAAGATAATGTAGAGTCGACAGAAGTTTAGGCGCCCGGGCTACGCACTTGCTTGTACTAAAAACACTTAAAAAAGCGTTTTTATATGACTGTAGTTGACATTTCACGAATTCTGTTTGATAGGGTTGAAAACAAATACCAACCATCAAGTGATTCCAAGACAAACTTCTATGTCCTTAGAAAACAGGATTGCAAAATTTATAGACTACGACAGCGTGGTCCTACTACTTTTGACCTACAGGCAATTTTACAAAAACGTAACGACTCTCGGGTCACTTCCAATAAAATGATGTTTACACGATACACAACATTTGAACCTAAAAAAGGGAAGATAAGCGAGTGCGTAATTAAAAATATTACACAATTGCAATTTATTACAAATCTCTATCAGCGGGATGCCTGTGGTCAAGGCTTCTCCGACACTCGTTACTTCATCCATACCAATGTTAGTGTTAGCAAGTCGGAAACTACCGTCCAGTGTTTCGTCTACCATTCGATTTCTGTTATTACATTTGTCATACTTCATCGTAGAAAATGTACTCTCACACACGTATGTGTTTCAAAATATCAAATGTATTTCTGATGCGAAATCCTTCAGTTTGGGAAATCTGTCTTTGCTTACTGATTTCCAACGGATCTCTGCGTCTGCAAAATCATTAGTATTGTACATTATCATTAAAAGATATTATGCTTGTCCTAATTAAAATGAANTATTGAAGGGGTGGGCAGTTAATTTCACCCGTGACCACTTTGAGAAGGCCATGTTTAGCGGATAAATAGTCAGGTTTATTTGGCGGTACTGAGTTCATTGCGCCAGATCTACTCTTCACAACAACGAACGCCGGGCACCGAAAAAACACAGACTATATCCAGACAGGTGCCCCAGCGGAAGGTGAGCGGCGTGTTGTACTTCCTATGTTGATCGTAAAATAATTAAATAGAACAAAACGGTGTACAGAAAAGGTATTATTTATTGTTCTTGTGCAAATGCTCTTTATCCAGCGCATCCAGCACAAGAAATTCAGTGATATAAATGTAATCCCACACGCTTTTTAACAAATTTCAGATTTGAAGATTTTCCTGAATGCTCCCACGGGCAACTGAAAACGCTGTGGCGGGCCACACGCGGCACGCGGGCCTGTAGTTGGACCACACTGGACTACGATAAACTGTGAAAAGTTTAAGCTGTAAAATTAAAAAAAAAAACTTTTTTGAAGTTACGAAGGCAAAGAATGGACCAACTCTACGTTCAGCACAGTTCATTTTAGAACGGTTTGGAACAAAAATATAAGCTTTCCAAAGGAAGGAATTTGATCATCACCCTGAAAAAGCATCTGTTGAATCCAAGCGGTGTCGAATGAAAAATCAAATAAATCGTCTTTCACATTTTATCCGAAAGAATCTGAGTCTTACTTTTTGTGTTTCCTTGCAATCGTGATGTATTTCTACATTTTCAATAAAATTTTTATAGAATGGGAATCTTTCGAAAAATTCTTACATTCTTTCTTAGGTTGTTAAGCACTTACCAAGACTGTCTCACCGATAGCGTCTAATAAAACAAGGACAAGCTTTGCATCGATTGACGTTTTCTTCGTTGTACATAATACCTTTTCAATCCGGAGAAATTTTGCATACCGACAAGGCAATATTGTAAATTTTCAGATAGGCCTAAACCACTTTTACGTTTCGAAACGTAAAACCCAGTTAGGGTGTTGCGAAGGGTGTTGAAAATGTTGAAAAATATTGGGATGGCCTGAGAAGTCACCACGTACAAATATATTTTTGCTCTTTCGTGGCAGGTGTGTGTGTACGCTTATTAAAGCTCCAGAAAACTAAGCCAAACGCTATGCCGTTGTTGGTGATAGCTTTAAATCTTAAGTGGTGTTTAATCTAGAATGGAAGAGTAAATAAGTCGCATAGCTCTTTAATCCTTTATATTCGCAGGCAGGCATTGGTCAGCCTTTGAGTGATCATGCACTTGGAACGTGTCCTGTGATTGGCAAAGTTGGTTACTAGCAGAACTCCAAAGGCATATTTTTCTTCTTAGGCTCTGTTTAAGCATTCCAGAAAGATTTCAGTACTTTTGTAACTTTTCTGGGCTGTTGAAGATGACTGTGTATTGGAATGAAAAAGCTCTTCTCTGGATCATTATTGTTGCTTTGTTGGATTTAAGGTTTTGTCAAGGTAAAGGTAAAAAGAAAAAACGCAGCCAGAGTCAATGTATTTAAAAGTTGTCAACTCTTTACTTAGGCTTAAATCACCCTGGAATTTAAATTCGCCAGGTTTTAAAAGCACTTGGCCGATTAGCTCTAACAACGTTTATAGCAAAAACTGGCCCGCAAAATAATAGCTTAATATTTTACCACATGATGGCTGTTAAATTTCAAGAGTCTTGTAATACTGTGCTTAGTTGTAACAGGGTGTATTTGAGTATAGCTATGTCAAATGTCAAAAAAATCAAAATCGGACTAAGGTTTTGTGCAATAAAATTTGAGATATGAACATCAGCACATGCCCAGGTGCACCACTTTGCAAGTTTTTCTTTTATTTGCAAGTTTTTGCTTTGACCCTAATCAAAAAAAATGTTCATGTTATGTCCAACCAAGAGGCATGATGAGAAAAAGTTTGGTATTCGAATTACGGGTATGCAAAGGTTTGCAATAAAAATAAATACCTTTTAAGAAACTTTATTTGAAGGCCAATGTTTTCATAAAAAACACCTGTGTTGAGAAAAAATTATTTTGTACTTGAGGAAAGAAGTTCCCACGTAAATAGTTCAACAAACAAAGCAAAATGTCTTACCAATCGATTTTATTTCAATGAACGTCTCTAAGCTTCAGGAATAAAAATATTTTTTTGAAAAAGTACGACATGTCTTTTATTGTCTCTACTTATTACGAACTTTTGCATGCTTGCGTTTTATTCAGTTGCTATGTACGTAAGATATTTTCGATTTCAGATGTTTCTGCAATGTCGTGCAAAAATTGCGATGGTTCTGTTTTGAGCAGTCAGTTTCCTTATAATAATGACTGCTTTGACAACCCAGAGTTGGTGGACTCTTGCATTTATGGTGATTACTGCAGCACCCAATTAATTTCTAAAGACGGTAAGATGTATAAATTTGTTTGCTTTGCTCAGAAGAATAATAGTTATACGGAAACCTTATTCTAGTTGTGTAAATATCACAATAATGTGTATAAATTTTCAAGAGATTATAAACAAAATTCTCCAGGCGCAGAAAATTTAGGACACTGAGTTTCAACTTGTGGAAATCCGGGTTTGAACATTTCAAATTTCAACCAGCAACACTCACCATTAGTCAGCAGACGTATTGCTGTGCAGTGGTTTAAAGGCTGCATTAACGCTCATTTTCCACAACCTCTTTAACAAATGAACATACCTGATGTACAATCAAAGATAGAAAGTGTCGTTGCTTAGAGAGAAACTGCGAAAAACATTTTGAAAAACTTTGGAGCATAAAATTGGTATAGCCTTTACTGTTTCATCAACATTAAAAATCCTTCAAAAAAACTAGACATGTTTTATTTTGAGACGTTTCGGAATATTCTTGATCCAACTTCACTCAAAAAATAAAGCAATACTTGGCAATGCTATCAATTCAAAACCAAAATACTCTGTGACGCAAGAAATAACAGTGTGACGCAAAAGACGTCAAAAGCAAAACCAAGACCACCAACCCTGTCAAATTCGCTAAAAGTAAAAGCAGGACCAACAGCTGTGCAGAAAGTGCTAAAATAAAACCTACGTAAGATCGCAATATACGAAAACAAGCCAAGATCAGCAGCAAGAGACCTTTCACAGAGCACTGCAAGCGAAGGGTGCAAAAATGTTAACAATTACCAGTACTACAACCAGCACGATATGTCTACGTCAGTACCAACAGCAATGCACGAAACATGTACAGTATCGACATAAGAATTGAGCATCAGCCAATTATTTGACATAACAATCTACGTATTGAAGAGGTATAAAGGGGTGGAAAATTGTCTACATTAAATCTCCGGTTGCTGTTCTTGTATCAGAAGTGTCTCTTTAATTAATAAATTCGCAGTAGTTGAAAGCAGTGGCGTACGCAGAAAATTTTCATGGGGGAGGGTTTCATTCAGTGGCATAGGGTAGTCATTTGTATTTGGTGTGCGCTCATTGTGACGTCACAATTTGACGTCATAGTCCTGTTTCCAAACCAACGTTTTGGCGAAGTTTGTTAGCATAATATGCACATTTTTCTATACATCCACTCTCCTTATTTTATGTGTCATTGCGCTGAATATAAACTATTAGCGCTCCAAGTTACGCTATCGGAGGAAAATACACGCAACGCTTAACGCTACGATACAGCAGTTCGTAACTGCAAAAATATCAGGCTGCGCGTTAAAACAGGAGAGTACAACACACTCATCAATTCGTCAGGGCAAGTTACAACGGAAAAATGAGGCTCCGCTAATGTCTTGTCGAATACGACCAGTCGAGCGTAGAGTAAGTGCGGGAGGACTCGCTGGCGCACTCCCCGGTATGAAAAATCGTATCTTGCTAAGCTACACAAGAATTGAGAACGCGCATAAAGTACGCAAGAAAATTTCGATTTTGTTGTTATTTATAGATATCCAGCAAACTTTTAGTTTTCCTTTTTTCCTGCTGAGACACAATAAATGCCTGAATGCTTCTATGTTAACAACTGCTGTTTTTGAGCTAGTGCAACAGTTCTATCATGCTGCAGAAATTGGTAGGCCTAATGCCTCCAATGCGGCAGAGGTGTACAGGATCCGGATTTCAGTACTCGAATCCGGCAGGATTCAGCACATTTTGAACAAACCGGATCGGATCAGGACTACGGTTTTATTCAAGTTTCCGGATCAGGATTTTCAAATTTCATTTTTGAATTTAACGCCAACACAATCATAAAAAGAAATTTTTGCAAAGGATGTCATGAAGTTCACATCAATTGCAAATGTGTGAACGAGGTGCTGTTACACCCGACGTGTCATGCACTGCAGAGCACCAGTCCACCACCATTGCATGCCATCAGTCCACTATCAGGCTCAATACAACGTGATGTCAGATTACCTTTGTAAATTGTGAGTTGTCGAGGTTAGAGATGTGGTGTTGCTGTGCCTATTTT
>JGI24159J19872_10009335_pt1 | contig 12850 bp, 10 predicted proteins | sample Ectturendosymbi4_FD_19872 | JGI IMG/M metagenome (IMG submission 19872)
ACTTTTAGCTCTTGTTTAGCTTCCTTGTTGTTGAGGTGGAAGACTGCCGTCACCGTTTTTGTAGTGCTGAGCTTTAGCTTCCACGTCTGGAGGTATTAACCTATAGTTGACATGTCCTTGCTCAGCACCCCTTCCACTGCCTGTCAGTCTCCATCAGCATGCATAATTGCTAGGTCGTCAGAATATGCATACTTTCTGGAGACGGTGGTTGGCAGGTCATGGATGCAGATGTTGAAGAGAAGGGGCGACAGGACAGATCCCTGTGGGATGCCGTTTTTGATGCGTCCTAACCTGCACCGTTTGCTGTTTCCGGTGGTAAGGGTAAAGCTGTGGTTACTAACCATCTCAGGAAATAATTACGTAAGATGACTTTACGCCCGCGAAATATTGTGTAATAGAATATGTGGCTCTCAGACAAAAACGTTTGGAGACCCTGGTCGAAACCAAGAACGTTTCGCCCAATTCAAACCCGTAAAAGGTTCCCCTTCGACGTTAAACATGAATAACAAGAAATTAAACGCATCTGCCTTCGTTTCCTTGTCACTATGAAATCACTATATAAGTCACGGCCCCTGTCTAAGCCCTGTTTCACTGAAACAAAGAGGCGCAGTTAAATTTTTTGAAAGCTGACCGATAACATGAAAAAGACGAAACGTACACACATGCACGTCGGAAGGATTTATTCCAGGGGAGGCTGTGGTAGTAAATTCCCTGAAGCGCAAGAAGTTGCACGCGTTGATTGCTTAGTGTGCATTCCTTGGTTTGCATCTTGTACTTTCGTGTCTTGTCACAGTCATTCTGACTTAACCATGGCTTCTGTTCACTGCTATTCTCTTTGCTGATTAAAGCCTTGTTGAGGTCTGGTAGTATAGATTTACTACAGGGCCAATAGGGGATTTTTCCACAATTTTTCTTGGGGTGGCCAACAGTGGCAAAATTTGTTTTTTCCCATTCGAAACTAAGAAAACAACTTTTTTGCTAAAATTTTCAAAATCCAGGGGAGCAAGGCTCCCCTTGCCCCCCTTCCGACGACCATGTGTACGCACTATGTAAACCCCAGTGATTAAAACTACTTTACATTGGCTACCGTTTTATGGCACCGATAAAAACGGATAATTTCCTTGTCCTTTTCATATCATGTGATTTCCAACAGTTTGAAGCTTGCTTTTAAAATTTGCAGCAATTTGTTGCAGATGTGGATATTGGTACATTACACTTTCACAGTTCAATACATGACATTGCGAGCTCAAACAATTCAAAATTGAGAAGCTGACGCGACAAGAAAAATAGCATCGGTAATCAGCAGCAAAAACGTAAGGTACTAATCGCGACAACTTTATCACGTGATTGTAAACGCATTATTAACTTTAGAGGTTCTATCAGGCAGCAAATTTTGAGCAGCCAAGCGTGTGGTTTCCAATGATGTGCAAAAGTAAGACCAAAGGAGTATTTCTAAAGATAGATTTTCCCTCTCTTATGGTATTTAATCAACATGAGAGAACGCTAATGCGGTTTAAACAAACAAAATCTGACCACATCGAAGTACAACATACGAGATGTATTAACTTAAAAACGTAATGGTTGCCACATCAACGGCTTACAAAACACACGCTGCACTGACTCACAAAGCCACACCTAAAGTACAGCGGTGACCATCAGCAGCTCTGGAGAACCCAAGACGACTGAGTGACACAACGAATGTGAACAGGGGGGGTGAGGGGTGGCAAACGTCTTAAAAACGGAATGCACCAAACGTTGCAAGGAGTGTACGTAACAGAAGTTTGGATTGACCTTTTAATGGACAAGCGGGCATAGCCCGTGCCAGACATGTCGTTGCAAAAGCGATAAAAAAATCTTTCAAAAAGCAATCTACTTACCGTAATTTGGTAACTGCTCTTCAACTTCGTCAAAGCGCAAGGAAGAAATTTATCCATCAGCTGGTCAGCTAGTTCCGAAGGTGTGTCTAAATAGAATTTGACTGCATTTTACAATGGCGCTCTGACATTCCTACTACTTATTCTCGGACAACCGCAGTTCTTGTTTATTTCTTCTCGATTATAAATTTGCATTCGGTACCTTACTGAGGCAACTGCTATTACAATTGCTGTGTACCATTCAAAAACGTGGATAGATTTTCAATCATCTGTGGTAGTTGCCGAGCATATGATGACGCCAGTGATTCCCAACCTTTTTTGGCCACGACACACTTCGCAACTCATGTTTTCGTCACTTGCCACACCAAAGCTGACGACCGAAACAAGACTAATAGAAACGTCCTCTTTAGAAGACGTGCCTGGGACTGTTTCGCGACACACCGGTTGAAACGTTGATTTATACTAGCTGTTTTGCTACATTCAATCAGATTGACAAGCACGTCTGTAACCAGGGTGGGCGAAGTCACCCCTAGTACATTTTTCGCCCCCCCTGGAAAAATGTGTTGCACATAATTTTAAAATATTGGACATATTTCAAATATTTGGGCTCCTCTCGGAAAACTCTTCGTCCCTCCTAATGCCCCAAGCTCGTTACGGGCCTGTTGACATGGATTGAAACCAGGGTAAATATAACTTCATAAAGTCTCACTACCTGAAAATTTTCAACCCTAAAGCAGCAAAACAACTAGTTGCTTTCAAGTCTTGTTCAGTGTCAGTATTTCGCTGGATGACAGGTGGGAGGATGACAGGTGCCTTCACGTGGCCCTCCTGTACGACATTCGCTACATATGTCAACTAAGCCTGTCACTACGAGAGCAACCACTGCTACCTGCGCTGGATGTGTTCAGCATGGGATGGGTCATAACACGCCCTTCTCAGGGCGCGGCAGCAGAAATGCTGCCGAAGATTCATGACCCAACATACTCCAACTAAATACCAATGGGCTCATTGCAAACAAGATCTCCGTCGTTGAGCAGCTAGCCTATAAGAACAAGGCTTTCATCATCGTCCTACAGGAGACCCACTGCACAACTGCAAATAAGCTAGTGATTCCCAACTTTTCACCAGCTGGGTCAGGAATCACTGCCTTGCCACGTTTGTCCACAAGCGGTTGGAATGGTCACTGGTTGATCAGTCTCCAGAACAATCAGAGACTGAGTGGTTGTGCGTAGACGTCGCAGGATATAAGATCATTACCGTCTACAAAACTCCACGCTCCCGATCCACATCAACGGCCATCCCGACGTTCCCACACCCCAGTCTGTATGTTGGCGACTTCAACTGACGACACGTCAACCGGGGTTATAACAAAACATCTCCTGACGGTGAGAGCCTGGACTCCTGGGCAACATCCAACAACTTTGGACTGTTGTACAACCCAAAGGAAACAGCCACTTTATTCTCTCGCCGTTGGAACGTCGGCACCAATCCAGACCTGGCCTTCGCGAGTTTCGGCCAGGACACCCGACTGCTGGACAGACGTGTCCTATGAAAGTTCCCGCGGTCACAACATCAGCTCTCCCTCATAACGACACCAAGACTCAAGGTTCCTGCCCACAGCAATCCGGTGAAGCGTTGGAGCTTTCACAAGGTTGATTGGAAGCGGTTTTGCCTTCTCACAGGTGAATCCGTTGAGAGATTGCTACCTCCGGACACACCAAACATCGAGAGGGCAACCAGGAGTTTTGCGAGAGCCCACTATCCGCGGCTAAACAACGCAGGCTATCTCACGTGAACGTCGGAAGACCTATGTGCCATGCTGGGACAAAGAGTGCGAGCGAGACCCTCTATCGCTTCTTCATCCGAGCCCCAGTGGGGACTGACTCTGATAGAGCCGCTTCGCCACTACTATGTCAGCTACAACAAAAGAAACAGGAGCGATGGGAGGCAGCCGTTAATTCCATCGACTTCTCGCACTTTAGCCGCAAGGCGTGGAGAACCATCAACAAACTTACTGGCAGGTATGGACGCTTCTCTTGCCCGTGCCCCATCTCGGCAAACTCCATCGCCTCACAACTCGTGAAAAACGGAACACACAGGACCAAGGACCGCGAGTCCACCAGGCTCGTTAAAAAGGAGCTGTCCGACCTATGGAAGATCCCAACACATGAGGGTCACAGTATCTCTGAACCCTTTAAGCCGGACGAGCTTGCTGCTGCCCTCGTACACCTGAAACCAGGAAAGTATCCGGGATTGGATTCCATCTTCCGGGAGTTTATACTCCATGCCGGGTCGGCACTCAAATCTTGGTTTTGCGACTTCCTCAGTTCCTGCATGCGCCAACTCAAAATTCCAACGATCTGGAGAAGAGCACTAGTAGTTGCAATCCCTAAGCCAGAAAAGTCAGCGGGGGCTTAAAGAGCTATCGTCCTATATCTCTGTTGAGCGTCCCCATTAAAATCTTCGAGAGACTCATCTACACTCGTGCCAAACCAATCATCGACCCATTGTTCCCACAGGAGCGGCGGGCTTTTTACACGGGAGGTCGGCCGTAGCCCAGGTTACCCTGTTGACACATGACATCAAGGATAGTTTGTCGGCTAAAAAGAAGGCAGTAGCTGTGTTTGTCGACCTCACAGCAGCCTACGACACTGTATGGCACCGCGGGCTCATCTGTAAGCTGCTGCGATTTCTGCCTGATAGACACATGATCCACATGGTCATGGAGGTGGTTGGTAACCGCATCTTCACCCTTACCACCGGAAACGACAAAAGGAGCATGTCACGACGCCTTAAGAATGGCGTCCCACAGGGATCTGTCCTGCCGCCCCTTCTCTTCAACATCTACATCTATGACCTGCCAATCACCGTCTCCAGAAAGTATGCATATGCTGACGATATGGCAATTAGGCATGCTGATGAAGACTGACAGGCAGTGGAAGAGGTGCTGAGCAAGGACATGCAACTATAGGTGAATACCTCCAGACGTGGAAGCTAAAGCTCAGCACTACAAAAACGGTGACGGCAGTCTTCCACCTCAACAACAAGGAAGCTAAACAAGAGCTAAAAGTCGACATCAACAACGAAACCTGCCCTCTGCTCCGAGTTCAAATACCTCAGAGTAACGTTGGACAGGTCGCCCAGGTATCGCTGACACCTTGCGTCACTTCACAAGAAGCTGATATCACGCTTCGCGCTCCTGAGGCGGCTTGCTGGCCCGGTGGGATGCTGGAGCAATGACCCTGCGAACAATCACCCTAGCCCTGGTGAACTCAACCGCAGAGTACTGTGCTCCTGTCTGTTGCCGCAATGCTCACACCCGCCTCATCGACACCGCCATCAACAACATCTTGCAAATTGTGACTGGATGCTTGCGTCCTGCACCAGGAGACAACCTTGCACTATCAGCAAGCATTCAACCTGCTGAGCTTCACCGCAATGGAGTCACACTGTCTCTAGCACGCCGTGCCAGGAGCTTGGACACCAGCATTCACACTCAGCGCTCACCCGTCCATCGAGTGCAGATGCACGTTGTCTTAAATCGAGACATCCATTTGTACCCGCCGCACAACATCTCATCAGTTCATCTGACAACAATAACATACGTGCGGCGCTGTGAGTGATCACCAATGAAATGCGGAGTGGGCGAACAACCCCACAAGTCTCCGCATTTTCATCCCCGACACCGGCACCCATCCTTCCGGAACGACCCTCCCAAGAAGAGCCTGGGTTCGGCTTAACCGCCTCCACACCACTGTCAGGCGTTTCCGTTCATGTTTGTACAAATGAGGCATGGCTTCCCGTGCGGCCTGTGAGTGTGGCGCAGAAGAACAAACCGTCGACCATGTTATCCTCCAATGACCAATCCATCGACTTCCCCATGGACTGCACGGCCTGACGGTTCTGGACGATGAGCCAATCGTATGGCTGCTCAACACCTGCCCCAAGATCTGGTGCAGCCAAGCAGTGGTTAGAACTGACACAAAAGAAGAAGAGGTATTTCACTAGCAAGTTTTCGTAATGCTTGCAGGACTGAAGATGTGTTAAATATACGAAACTAATTTCCCTGCGAAATAAACTGCAATGCATTCACTTGCGTATACGTCCCTACTGTGGTTTGAATCGTCGCAAAAGGATGAAATCGGAGCCAAGCAGACAGATTTCTCACCAGCTGGCCACGAAGCTACAGGGTGTTTTGTTACTGTACTTGGAAATTTTGAACTTAACTTCATACGCCAAAGTAAAAACGCAATTGTTAAACACACGTTCATTCCTAAACTTTACACGTACGTTTTTACATGCCAATCCTAGGCTTTTTCTCTTAAAAACTTCGTATCGGTAAACCTCTTTTCACCTGAAATTTAGGCAAATCACACAGATTCATTTTTGCAAGATCTCCTACCTTTCTGGAAGTTTTGCGCAAGTTTTATTCTACAAGTTCAATTCACCATATACGACACTTTTTTCACCAGCGTTTACAGCAACACATAGAGCGCGTGTCATTAACACGCTCTGCATATAACGTTATTTATTTTCCCAAAATGAAATAGCCCAACTAACAATGTACTCATCTTTCGTTGCATGTTTGTTTGAAAAAACTGATGGATTTCTTTTATAAAGCTGAATCGGAACATATTTACTCCAGCCATAAGCGAGTGACTTCCTCGCCATTTGCTAATTTTCTCTTCAACCAGTTACTGCTGATTGTGCGATCATTTGTTGCCAGGAAAGGCCACTGACTGACTGTTCTGAAAATATTTTGAACCACGTTTTGTGATTTCTGTTTTCATTTTCCAATATCAAAATAGGTTTTCCAATATCCTTACTAAAATTCAGGAGTCCAATATAGTGTTTAGCAATGTGTTCTGATATGGCAGATCCCTGAGATTGAGATGCATACATTTTGGAATTTTCTGATTCAATGCTCCCAACATGACAACCCTCACCGCTTAACTTAGGATTTCCTCTATCACTAATATCTTTATCCATCATGTTCTTATTTTTCATTGCCTCACTGTTGCTATCATCATTTGCAGATTCACCAGACGTCACTTCGCCTTGTAGAGCTTTAGCTGTGTCTTTGAATCACCTTCAGATTCCACTGTATTAACAGAAGGTGCAGGCCTTTTGACTAAGGATGCGAAGAACTTACTTGACTGTTCAGATTCTATTCCTTCCAACATTCGTCTTTTTCGTCCTTCAGCCCCACTTTCTCTTTTCCTTGTAATGGCTCGTTTCACGACGGTATTTAGAAAATCTGAAGTAAAAATTGCAAGCAAATAACATATTAGAAAAATATAATTTTGTTTTTTTAATAAGAGCATGCAACAAACGCTATCATGCGTTCACGCCAGAAGTTGTTTTCTACAAGAGTAGAACCACATGCGCCATAGTCAAACCACTGGACAGAAAAAGCTAGCTCTAAACAAGATTAACAAATAACTTCTTTCATGAGTCAACATTTTTTGCTTAACTGGTACGGACGTGATGCTAATAACCGCTGATGTTTCGAGGAGTAACTAAGGTTCCTTAGTCTTTGGACTGAGGCATTCGGACACTAGTGGCCATGGGAGTGCTGCGCGGGTTGAAATTTTTTGTCCGCTCTCGCCATGTATCCGCAGGAACTTGAGAAATCTTGCTCCGCTCCCGGCCTGCAGACTTCCAACCCGCCCCACACACTCTCCCAACCAACCCCCACCCCACTCAGGGGTGGATTTAGACATGTGGAGGCACCAAGGCAGCCTTTGTATGGAGGCCCTCAGTCCCTCCAGAAGCCAAAGGACTAGCATTTTTTTCAAAAAGCCTTTTGCCTCTGTGAGGAAATTCTTACAGAATAGGTTGAAATAATGTCATCTCTGAATTCCTGTCATACCCTAGATACGCCATTGAGTGCGGTTACATTTAAATCCTGCATCGAACGAACAAACTCCAGTCACCAGCATGCAATGGCGAAAACTACGCAGTCATCAGAACAAGTGTTTGATTTGTAACCACAGGTAGCCCAAACGTCTTTCACAACAGCGCAAGATGTTGGTTCACAAACAAATTCAACGTTGGTTTTAACATTGCTTCGAAATGAACTAGTTTGGGAATGAAAAGTGTGACTATGGATTCGTTATTTTACGAATTGCTTTCATTTCTCGTTCGGGTATATCTTGGTAATCATTTCTCTCTTTTCTGTCAGAATGCGTTGAATATGTAAAATGGGGTGGAGCTCTTCTTCTGAACAATTCAAGACCTCTAAAAAATGTAACATTCTTTAAACAACGTATTGCTTCCAGGTTTTACAAACAACGTCACTGTACAGAATAGCACACAGAAAATACGAAAATTGAAAAATTATGGCAAAATTCTGGATGTAATGGACCCATAGATTTTTAACAAATTTGTGTTGAGTTTGCGACTGCCTTACTTAACACATTGACTATACCTGAAGTTTCCGAAGCAGGGAAATCTTCTATACTTGCAGTTTCCGTTTCCGGAGCAAGGGAATCTTCTGACTCAGAAGTTTCCGCGTCCGAAACAAGGAAATCTCCTCCACTTGTAGTTTCCGTTTCCGAATCAAGGTTAATATCGTCTGTTGTATCTTCAATATCTTGATAAACCTGTGCTGCAAGGGCAGCGATGATCTGCATAAGAGCAAAACAGCGTGTTTGTGGCCTTTCCCGTTATACATGGGTCAACCGCTTATGATATCCATTTTTGCAAGAACAGGAACTGGTTTACTTTCACTCATGGGTAGTAGAAACATTGTAATAATACTCTTTCATTAGAAAAGGTTATACACTGACTCATCACACATGAGATCATCGTTAATACTCTGCAAGTAAGAGCAATCAACTTGCTCTTTTCAGCATGGTGCAACCAAGCGCATAGCCAGGGGGAAAAAAACCCCAATTCTGAAAGTAGCAGTAACAATTTTCAAGTTAATCAAACTTTTGATGTGTAAGCCAAAGAAATGCGTCAGTGTGCAATTCAATTAAATTGCTTAAAAAAACACTTGTATTTCAACTTTTAGTCGAACATGATCAAAGCAGTATGGTTTACCAATTGCCCATGATTAATCAAACATTGTGCACAGTGCAAATGCCGGAGAATTCATGCCATGGCTAACCTTTACCTGAGGTTTAAGCACCGAGTGGAAGTTGGTGATAATCAAATACAAACTTGTATCTAAGCGCTTAACCACTAACCGAAAGTAAAAATAAAGAGCTTTTCGCAGCTGTTTCTGGCGCACCAGCTTGCTGTATCCCACCTAATGGTGATGTAAACGTCATTTCAAGACCATCGTAAAAACTTCCCTCTGATAACTCTGACATGCTGCAAATACTGTATACTTTGCTCTTGACTGCAGCATCAGTCGTGGCTTTAAAGAAACATCGTGGATTTTTGGATTTGCACAACTTTACAACTAAATGCGTGAATATGGCAGTGATATGCATTTTGTATGCTTTGAAGCTCATGCCTTGACTAAGAACCAGTTAACTGAATTAAGTTTTAAAGTCTTTTTTTATTACGCAATTAGGCCATAGACACTGTTTAGTAACAATAGCATTTATTCTAGATGGTCGTGATGGCATGTAGACCTGCTGTGACGGTTCACTCACAAATATGAGGAGCCGGTTTCATCTATGATCTCCCGCATCACCATACCGGCGAGTAAAAAAAAGTTTTGACAAGTAATCAGAATACGAACTGAAGGTGTTTTAACATTAACGTGATGTTAATTGCCACCCTCCTACAGTACAATGGAAAGCATTCAGCTGCAACGCGAAGAGTCAACAGAAAAATCTAACGAAAGTAGGAAGATGCTTTTTATTTTGTAAATGTTGAGGCCATTGACACTACCATTTACTTACAGATAGCTTGCACTCTCTTTTCTCGATAAAGCGCTTGTGTTGTGACCAAAATGAAGTTAAATTAAGTTTTTTCTAGTCGATTTGATTTTGTTATTTAAACACTAATGGATTTAAAGAAAGATTTCAACCGCTTAGTTTCAGTGCCGGATTAAGGTAGCGCGGGGCCGTAGCATTTCAAGTGCGCGGGGCCTTAGTTTTAAAAAACATCTCAAGACCTGCTAAATCATGAAGTGTGTGGGCAAGGCTTTTTTACCAGACATTACTACTTACTAGTGTAACTGACCACTAGGAAATATCGTGCCGTGTGATAAAAAACGTATTCTACTAATGTTATCTTTAACCCAACGCGCTCACTAAGCACACAAGCAAATCATTTAGGCTTCACCAAGCCATCTAATTACTTGCTATTATGATACAATTATCTGCGTGAAGCTGCTTCGTTGCATCATAATAAAAATTCCAAATAATTGCAGCAGCTGGTTGTGCTTTGTCCTGGTGTTACCCAATTAAAAACGTCATAAAGAAGAGAAGTACAATTTTGATGAAGAAGGTGTAAAAGTTTTCATCTTGAAAAACTGTAGCAACCGGTCTTTGGTCAGGAATTTGTTATCGTTAAACTTGCCAAACGGTTGGTAAAACCCTGCTAGAAAACCAGCAAACTGCTAGATTGAAAATTTTACAGCTAACAGTGAGAAAATCCTGCTAGGTTTAGCAGCAAATCAGCTAAAATGGCAAGACTGCTGACCGCAATCTTAAGCCTTTTGTTACGTAACTGTCCAAAAAGAATCAAACAATAACTTCTGGACACAGATAGCTTTCAAGTGAAAACTTTCACTAACTACTTCAGGCAAATTTAGCAAAATACTGACTTCTTAGAGTGAAAAAAAATCTTATACATAATGTAATTAATAAGATTTATTACAGAAAACCGCGGGGCCCCCAAAAGCGAGGGGACCGTAGCAATTGCTACCAGTGACGGATTAAGGTAGCGCGAGGCCTATAGCGTTTCAAGAGCGCGGTGCCCTAATTTCAAAAAACATCTCAACACCTGCTAAATCATGAAGAGTGTGGGCAAGGCATCTGTGTTACTATCTTTAGTCTCTGCATGCTCTCTCCAGTTCGCATCGCGACATGACAGTCTGAGTGTATCCTGCTGATCGCCAGCGTTGCCAGATGTTTGTGACCCTAAATCTGCTAAACGGTGCCACAATAAACTGCTAGATTCTGCTGAAAGTATTGCCACAAATTTTCAGCTAAAATGTGCTGAAAGCAGTGAAATTCTGTTAAAAAATCTGTTATTTTTAACATGATTAAAAGAAACCTATAAAGTTATACAAAATATTAATTTTTCTTCTTGCACTCGCTCTCAATAAGCATGGGCTGAAAATGCCGGTCTTGGCCAACACACTTTTCGGCCCACCATTTTGTTTCAGTCAACAGTTTGAGCAACTTAACTGCAGCTTATCCAGTTTTTTGTATGACACACAGTTCTTGACGATCTCTTTCTAATGGTTACATGTTTTTATGCAGTAAAACAATGCTCAGCGATAAACAATCTGAGCATAGCTTCAGCCCTAAAACTTTCTAAGTCTGGTCTCTGTGACTTAAAACTTTGTATTACATTAGGGAGCATGCAAAAATTCTTTAGTCTTACCTGAGAGCTTTTACTACCAGTTGTGCCCTTTAAAGCTCACAATATTCCGCTATGATTGCATTATTGCAAACTTCACAAAAGGCTTTTCTTGAATCAGCAGGATTGCAGTAGGCACTGAGACAACTTTTAAGTTCTGAATCTTGCAACCAAATAAGTCGAAATTTTGGCAGCTTTGGTTTACCAGGAAGTTTTTCACCAGACATCACTACTTACCAGCGTAACTGAATTACTTGGAAACAACATGCCATGGGATAAAAACACAGGGACGGCGGAGAGCGGGTGCATTGTCCCCTGCCTTTTCATAAGGGGGGCAACGTGGGTGGAGGCGCCTTTCCATAAAACTATCATAGATAATTTCATGCTTTGTCAAGATCGAATTGAACAAATTGGTTGCAGCTTTCCGTGCACCCACAAACGTCCATATTGTTTTCTGTAATTTCTGGTATTATTTTTGAGGTCAGCATGGTTGCTGAACAGAAACAAGCATTATTGGTAACGATTTTTTTGTTGTTTTTTATAAGTTTGCATTGCCCTCAACCCTTTTACTGCCCCCCTGCCCTACCGCTTTTCCAGTGTCTTTGTAAAAACATATTCTACCAATGTTGTCGTTTAACCTAACGCTCTCAATAAGCACACAAGCAAATCATTTATGCTTCACCAAGCCATCTAATTACTTGTTATTAGGATACAATTATCTGCTTGAATCGGATTCGTTCCATCATAATAAAAATTCCATATAATTGCAGGCAGCTGGTTGTGCTTTGTCCTGGTGTTACCCAGTTGAAAACGTCATAAAGAAGAGAAGTATATTTTTTGATGAAGAACATGTAAACGTTTTAGTCTTGAAAAACTGTTGAAACAGGTTTTGGTCAGGAATTTGTTATCTGCTAAACTTGCCAAACGGTTGGTAAAACCCTGCTAGAACAGGCCTGCACAGCTCAGAAAGCTCGAAGGGCCAAGTTATCAACACAAATTTGCAGCGGGCCGCAAATGTCCATTTCATTTTGATGCGAAGATTTCGTTGTAGTATGGAAGAAATTCTGGAACGACAATTACTTGTTCGAGGTCGAGCTTTTGCAATACTTTCTACAATTGAGAAATCTCTCGCGGGCAGCAAGAAAAGCTTTCACGGGCCGCGTGCGAACTGCGGACCGTATAGGGCCTACGGGCCGTATGTTGTGCAGGCCTGTGCCAGATAATCAACCGACTGCTAGATTGAAAATTTTACAGCTAACAGTGAGAAAATCCGGCAGTAAATCAGCTAAAATGGCAACACTGAGGGTTGCCAGATGTTCTACAGAGGAAAGGTCCAAATGTATTCACAAATTGGTCCAAATTAGGTCCAAATTTACAATTTTTTTTAAATCTACCAGCCTAGTTAACACCAGCCACAATCTTTCCGCAAGCAGGCATAATAAGGCAAGTTTTAAAATGTTTCAAGTTTTACTGAATTATGCCCAGCG
>JGI24159J19872_10009340_pt1 | contig 12847 bp, 11 predicted proteins | sample Ectturendosymbi4_FD_19872 | JGI IMG/M metagenome (IMG submission 19872)
TTATTTTTTAACCTCAGAAATTTCAAGCGAATTGGAACATATTACAACGCTGTAGCTTCATCATAGGCTATAGCCAAGGTAGCTAAAAATTGAGCGAAATGGCACTATACAAGGAGACAACAAAACTTACAGAAAAAACGAACATTCGGAAAGCAGTGCCTGCCTGTCTGGAGTTGCATTGAAATGCATTGAAATTAACGCAAGTGACGGGCAATAATACTGGCTAGCGCACTGGGAGCAGCTAAAATAAACCAAACTTGCCCACAAGCCAATATGCTGGCAACGTTTTCTTTGACCACAGCCAGGAACAGGCGCTGGTGTAATCCCTGTCATTTGGGGCCCTTTCAAAGCAGAGTACTTACACAACACAATTGCTGTTGGGGGCCGTTTGAAAGCAGAGTACTTACATACTATAATTGCTGTTGGGAGGATTTTGAAAGCGGGGAACTTACTTTTGATCTGCTTCGGAGCATATTATATGAGTGGGTAATACGCTTTTCACCAAAAAATGCGGAAATTACGTACAAAACACGTCGAAGGGCCCCTAAAAAGGGGGAGCCCGAGGCAAGTGCCTCGCTCGCCTCCCCTTAAACACACCGCTGATACTAGGCTTAGACCTATTTACCCAGCACCCAAAGTCAATCCATCAGGTTTCCTGCCATGCCCTGTCAAGCCGACATTTCCAAGGTTGAGGGGAGAACCCTACTCAGGAATCGTGGGTGGTCCACTACCCAGAGGTTTTTTCTTTTTCTAATTTCGCATACTTAGAAAAATGTTAGAAACCTGTGCTTCGATGACTTTCCCTGATTTTCAGAGAATGGAATGGTGCCAGATTAATTTTGCAAAAATATCCCTGAAACCTATGTATAGGATGTATGAGTACTGTACTACCCAGGTAGGGGCGGATCCAGGAGGAACGATCGCCACCTCTGAAACCTACGAAAGCAACTTTATTCAACATGATTTTTGATAATTCGGAAAACAGCATTCGTGATTTAAGGCCATCTTGTCGTCCACTGTTTTGTCACAGCAGTGTTGCGTAGCAGGGTGCATCAGCTCCCCCTTACTTTCTAGTTTCAAGCCTACCTTTTTTTACTGGTGAGGTTAACTTAGAAAATAACTTCTGCAAAGTTTGGTGCTGATCGGACCAAATTTGACCCAATCACACGGCCAGTTTTTGCAGGGTTCGACCCCATTTTTTCATGTTTTTTTGCCACTAGAAAGTGCAGTCTTCAATAAACGAAAAAAGGTTGATGTTAACCGATGCCCATCCTTCTTTCACATATTTTGAAAAAAAATTTTCCAAAATATGTTGAGGGGAAGCAAAAATATTGGCAGTTTTGTATGTTTTTTTTATTCAAGAGCGCCACTAGTGGTGATAACAAAACATGGAATATCTCATAAAGTACTAATGCAAATCAAATGAAACTGGTGTCTACCCCCCTATTTTCAGGGATGAGAAATTTGTTTTTGCTGTTATTTGTTCACATTTTTACTACTGGAGGGCACTATGATCAATCAAATACCATTTTGACTAAAATTTTAACTCACACCAAGTTTTTGGACTGGAAGTTGGTAACTAGTTAGTTTGATTTTGACAAAGCACAGTGAATAACACGTACAAACTAAGAATAAATCATACAATTTCGAGTTGAAGATAGACATTGTGTTTTCAATTCAGATTGTCTTACGGAACAAGAAACCAAGATCACGACTTTGAAGTATGGTGAGAGTTTTCAGCTACTTGTACAATGCATTGAAAATGCTTCTCTTTTTCTGTCGAACCATTAAAATCTTGGCACGGTTTTACCTTATGTTCAGCATAATTATTTGCAACATGGGTAATGGCGACATTCAATTTTCCTAACTGGTAAGCATCATTTGCTTGCCATTGCGTCACTGGAGTATTAAAAAATCTATCATAAACACCAATAATGCGAAAAAAGCTCCAAGAATCATTTTGTTTAATGCTGATAGGTCATCTGAAACAGTTGCAGATAACAAGCATTTTATAAAACCTGGTTTTCCAAAGCCAGAACCATGTCTTTTGTAGCTTTCATTTTCAATTTGTATTGTTGTTCACTTCATTGGTTTTTAATGTCAGTGGAGCCAGTTCCTCACTAACATACCACAGTCGGCACATTATTTATCAGTCACAGAGTCAATGCCAGAAAATATATATTGTAAATGCATTATGGGCAAAAGATCACGTTTGGTGCAGAGGATCAGGTTGCTACAGATAGCTACCATGGAAGATAACAGAATGCTAAAAACGCACAGGTGCAAGAAACACTTCCCCCCAATTGGCTTATGATAATAACAACCTTAACTGTGCAGTTTTCCCAGGATATTTATGGGAGAGGAAAGCTGATATTGTCAATATGTGAAAAAGTTTATTGAGTAATGAAAAGTGCTGTAGAGATTACAAGGAGGTGATGTTATTGGCACTTTTTACCTTCCACAAGGAAGCAGAGTCTTGATTTTTCATCATTCAATAGACCTGGTTTTTAATCATTCAATCCAATTGATCTCGTGTTTCCACAAGCAAGGTGGATTGCAAAGTTGCTTTATGCCATTAAAATTGCTTTACCAAAATCACAAGTTTTTTCTCAGCACCACAAGGAAACAGTGCATCTGTACAAATCCGAAAAAAAACATTTTGTTTAGTTTTCAGTATTCTGCTATCTTCCTTGGTGGCTATCTGCAGGAATTTCATCCTCTGCACCAAACGTAATCTTTTGCTCATAATGCATTTATAATATATGCTGACATCGACTCTGATTTGTAATAGCAAAGAGCTTTAACCGCCACTTGTGGTACATCACTGAGGAACTGGCTCCACTGGCATAAAAAACCAATGAAGTGAACTTAACAACACAAAATGGCAACTCCAAAAGACGTGGTCCTGGCTTTGGAAAACCAGGTTTTATAAAATGCCTGTTATCTGCAACAGTTTCCGACGACATATCAGCATTTAAATGAAATGATTCTTGGAGATTTTTTCGCATTATTGGTGTTTATGATAGATTTTTTAATACTCCAGTGACTCAGTGGCAAGCAAATGATGCTTACCAGTTATGAAAATTGATTGTGGACATTACCCATGTTGCAAATAATTATGCTGAAAGCGAGGTAAAACCGTGCCAAGATTTTATTGGTTCTGCACATTTTCAATGCATTCTACAAGCAGTAGAAAAATCTTACCACACTTCACCAAAGAAGAAGTAACCTGGACTTGGATTTGTCATCTTGGTTTGTTGCTCCGTAAAATAATTAATAATCTGGAGTAAAAAAAACAATGCTTATCTTTTGACTGAAATTCATGATTTACTGTTTATGTCTTGAACATTGTTGTTGGTTTGTAAATGTTACTCACTGTGCGTTGTCAAAATCAAACTCGGAATGCTAAAGGGGTACATGGTAAGAGAAAGGTTTGGAACTCCTGGACTAGCAGATCTAGCGTTATACTCATTTTTGTGTTGCTCATCAATGCGAATCCCATCTAGTGGTAAAATTATAAAGCAGTGGTAAATCAAAAACCGCTTGATCAATTTTTGCAATATAGGTGTCAATTCCCCTAAAAATTTGTAGCTGCAAACATATGTGAAAAGGAACGAAATCCAAAACCATGTGGTGCCACCCATGGGCTGAATTATGATGAAATGACCCGGGCCCGGGTACGATGTACCTCTCGTACCCCCCTCGTAGGCCCTGCTTGTGACATTGTTGGGACTTTTAGGCGCCATCATAGTGATCCGGCGCCCGGGGATTGTTCCCCCTTTGCCCCCCTCGTTACGCTCCTGGCTACTGTGCTCCTTCAGATTCTCCCTGGCTCAAACCTGTAATTTTACGCCACTGAACACACGTGGTACTGGAGCTGCTGAAAGATCCGGGTTAAAGTGTGATAAGGGCTTATAATGATAATAGCTTTTGGGAAAAGCAGATTTCACGCGCTATTATGTTTCCACTGGAATGGAAACGCGTGAACGTCACACGCGAGAGTTTTTTCATGCGTGTCAGGCCAGAAAATCTTGCCACGCACGGTATCTCAACAACTGCCACGGTTTCCAATGTGGCTAAACCTGTGGTTCCCAAATTATACCACGGTATCCAAAGTTTCCAGGTAACCCTCACAAAATAGTAACTACACTTTGCTAATTCTGCAACAACACTGAAATGGATTCTGGTGTATCCATCTACCCTGCATTTTAAGCACTCAATTTTTAGCATTTAGGCAAATGGTCTACTATATTTACTTATAGAAAAACATGAAGTGTCAATGAAACACAACCTTTTCAATGCGATGCCACTGTGATGTCTGTGTAGCAGTGGCAGCATGACTCCAGTCAATGACTCGGGTCAGAGTCATTTTTACAAAATCTCTGAGTACCTGATGGACAAACCCACATCGTTTGTACACAAAGAAATCAGCATTTTTTTCCTTCAGTGATGATCAAAATTGGCGGAAATTTTCTGTTTTGTCATGCTATGCTGCATTTTAAGGATCAAGTGTCCCCAACTTGCATAGAGGGAGACCGGAGACTTTGCTTTCACTGAGGGGTCAGCAGAACAATTTAATGACAGACACCTTGTCGTGGTTTAATGTAGTATTTGCATATCGTGATCATGGCAGGGGGCCTCATACTGTGATCATGAGTCTTTTCCAGATACCAGTAAAGTGATGCAAGTTATTCAGATTCAAATCCAATCCAAAAACTATATTGCAAAATATAATGCAAATGCGAAAACCAAATCTTGCTTAAATCCAAATTCCTGCCTCTGTTGTTAGCCTAAGTCAGTGGCGTACGCAGAAAATTTCCAGGGGGGGCCAAGATTCGTCTCAATCCTGTGACGTCACAAATCAATTTTAGTGGAAGTGCTGAANGTACGACCATTCTAGGGGGGACCGGGGGCATGCCCCCGGGAAAATTTTGCAAAATTACACCNAAAAATACGCATGTTTGTGAATTCTGGAAGCACGTTTTAGACATTACTGTTTTTACATTTTTTATTTTTAGGGTCCGAGGGGGTTGCCATGGCACAGTGGCCTCTCCCCTACGTACGCTAGTGGCCTAAGTCCNTGTGGCGACGTGATTACGCCACACAACGTAGAATTCGTAGCAGAAATAGAAGAACGAACGTGGTCAAATCATAAGGGGGTCAAAGGGCCATTCCCTCCAAATTTTCAGACAATGTAGTCATTTTGTGCTTTGAGAGCCATTTTTCTAAAAAAGTAGTGCTATTCGCCTAAAATCAACTATTTTGGTCTCCCCAAAATTTTTTGGCCCTCGCCAAATTTTTGGTTTGGCTATGCCACTGGGTCAAATGTGTAAGCACAATTGCTATTATGGTGAGGATCGTCGGTTAGGCTCTTGCTTTGGTTGGCTCAGGGCGACGCAGCATTGTGCCCAGTCCCGTCGTCACGGGGGGGCTTTGGTGGGCTTAGCCCTCCAAATTGAAACATGAAACACTATGTATCAGTGGAGTTTTTGTCAAATTATGGAATGTCAAGTCCCCCCGCGAAAATGCAAAGCCCCCCTTTCTGGTGGCGGTTCTCATTGTGCCTGCCACAAATGGCTCCCAACGTGTCGGTGGCTGCAATTCAGTGTTAACCTGCAGTCCTACAATAACCTTCTATCCCGAAACTGAACCGAAAGTTACCGTAATCTGCAGTCCCATGATTGAACCAAAAGTTGCAAAGAAGTTCGAAAGGAAATCATAATTCCAATCCAAATGTGTTTAAGCAAAAGTGATAACATCCAAATCGATCAATATATTCAAATGTCGCAAGATTTAAATCCAAGTGCATGTTCATGTCTGTTCATTTTCATCTATTCGCCATACGAAAACCACACTCAATGCAACGCCATATGAGAGGTTGCAACAGCATCCCCTCGTTTTTGCAATGAACCGCACCCATCGCACGATCTNTTTGTGAATGTGCCTGGCACCACCTTCACATCCTGATCAAAGCGCCAGTTTGTTGTGATCAGACAGGCTGAGCAGCAAGTGCGCANAGCTTCACACTGTGGCACCAAGCAACAATAAAGATCCCACGTCGTGCTCATCTTATTTCTGCTTGTTCGCGCCACATGAGTGTTGTTCTTAACACACATCCCGTTCGTGGCGAATCGCACATTCACCACAACGCTAACTGAGAGGTTGCAACACTTGCAGCAAGGTTGGGCTAGAGTTTTTCAAATGAATGAGAGTGAAAGAGACAAGTAAAATGCAAACTGAGAAAACTTTCATAGCATGTTGGGCACCATTTTCTAACATATCCGGAGCCATTTTACGGCATGTTGGGTGCATAGCAAAATAAATGTCGTAGAAAAAACGTGAAATTTCGTGTGACTTGAGCTTGCGAACCAATTATACAAAGTGACTCGACACGACCAAGTCAGGACTTTGACTCGACTCGAAAAAATTTCAGATGACTCTGACTCAACAAAAAATGACTCAGACACATCACTGATATTTGTGGCTTCAGCACTCATGTAATCCAACTGAAAGATCCGAAGACAAATAAATAGTTTAGAACAGTGTGGTCCAACTACAACCATGCGGGCCGCATGTAGCCTGCGGACAGAATTTTTAAAGCCTGCGAGCTTTCTCAGTATTGATTTAATTTTTTGTGTGTGGAATTTTGATTAGAACAAACATAACATCTTTCAATAATATTTACATTATTAACGGAGTTAGACTAGATTCTAGACAGCTTCTGGAAATTAGCCAACAAAGATAGATATCCCATACAGCACTAAAAATCCAATTGATGTTTGTAAATGCATATGCGTGTGAGAATACATTTTCTACGATAAAGCAAGTCAATTGTAAAAATGGAATGGCAGAGGAAACACTGGACGATTGTTTCAGACTTCTTGCCANCACTGACATTGGTACTGATATAGCTAAGATATTGTCAGAAACCTCGACCACAGGNATTCCACTGACAGATTGCAATAAATTACNATTGTGTATTAATTTCNATGATGCACTCGCTTATCTTGCTTTTTTAGTTTTAAATCTTGTGAATCTGTTGTTTCATACATCATTGTCATGGTAGTGGCCCGCAAGTTGTCACATTTTTGTAAAATGGCCCGTAGGTCAAATGAATTTGGACCACGCTAGTTTAGAAAGTAAATCGTGTTAAATTATGCTCTGCCGTTGACTCACAACAATTGACACTACAGAGACTTCAAAATATTTTATGTTAGAAGCAATGCAATGAGAAGCTCTATTAAGCTCAACAATAGCATGTGACATATCATACCAGACGACTAAGAAGTATGCAACACAAATCAAACAACTCATTAGAATTGGGCTGCACGTATAAAAAATGACAAACTGTGCCAAATGTTACTAAGTATACGTATGGTATAACCATGGATGGGTATAACAATGATGAGTCCCAGGTCCGTCGCCTGGATTTAGCAGCAGGGGGGGGCACATTTTTAAAGTACAGTATTGGATATATGCAGCAACCGAGGGGCCAAACGTGTAATGGGGGGGCACCGATTTCAAATGGGGTGCCAGGCACCACTGCCCCACCGCTGGCGACGGCCCTGGTGAGTCCAGAAGAGGATTGACTCAATGAATGTTCAAAATATTCTGCAACTTTGATGACATGATACACAATGGGGGAGACTGGTTTCACTGGTCATAGACAAGGATACAGTAACCTGCAGTCCCAAAACTGAACCGAAAGTTGCGAAGACGTTCAAGGGAATATCATCAATTCCAATCAGGGTCGCGGAGTCGGAGGTTTTGGGTGGAGTCGGAGTCGGATTTTTTTGTCCGACTCCGGAAGTCCAATTGGATCATTTTTCGCATCACACGCCTAAATTGGGAAATCCTGTTGAAATGGTACAATTACTTTTGAAACTTATGTTGAAACAGATTTCTTGCTGTGCACCACAATTTCCACTGATTTTAATAGTCAAATTTCATTCTTTATGTTAAGGAGTCGGGAGTCGGAAATTTTGGAAAGGTCGGATATTTTACCTCCGACTTCGCAACCCTGATTCCAATCCGGGTCTGGTTAAGCAAAAACTGTAAAATCCAAATCCATCAAAATGCTAGAATCCTGGAAAATTTAAATTGAAGTACATGCTCATCTCTGGATATTTTTATTTATAGGGCGTGCGAAAGACAAGCAAGTATATTTCTTGCAACAAGGTTGTGCTACACTTGTGGAATTGACTGGGAGTGAATAGGACAAATAAATGGAAACTGCTTTCACAAAGAACTGAGATTTAAATAATGTGCGATCAAAATTCCTGGAAGAACATTGGACGCTATTTTGAAATTTGTCGGGCTCAATTTCATAGCAAAAAACACAGGAAAACTGTTAAATTTCATTTGACTCAAGCTCACAAACCAAAGACTCGACAATACTTGTGACTCAACTCTGACTCGACTCGGAAAAATTTTAGATGAATTTGATTCGAAGGGCTTGTGATTCTGACTCCGACTCGACCAAAATGACTCTGGCACATTCCTGCTATCTTGTACTTGCTAAATGCCTGCAACAGTTCAAGTGGACATACTTCCGCGTGGTGACGTTGGCCAGGCAACAGCAATCGTCATGCTTGTCTTGCGTGCAGTGTAAACGGACCAGCGGCAGTCGCTTCGTTTCCGCGCGAAACTTAAGTTACGTGTAAACCCAGCTTTACAGCAGAGTTGCCAAATTGGCCGTTTTGCGGCCGAATTTCTGAAATTTGGCCGTATTTCAAGTTGGTTGGCCGTACGATTTTTGGGTTGGCCGTTTGGGCTTTTTTTGGCCGTTTTTTTGAAGGTCGTTTGGCCGAAAATTTCTTCTGTTGGCCGTTTTTGAAAAGGCAGTGGCTATAGAACCGCCTGTGGATCTTTGAATTTGAAGCCTTATTCGACCACCTTCTGTAACATGACAGTAACACATGACGAGAGTGCAGTAGGCTTGATAGAGACGAGGTAAATATAAAAGATAAACCCTAACCGTAGCCCAAACCCTAATCTGAACCAAATGCTAACCTAATGCTAACCCTAAGCTAACCTAATCCTAACCTAAAACTAGCCCTAACCTAACCCTAAGCTAAGCTAAGCTAACCCTAAGTTATTCTAACCCTAAAGGAAAGTCGAAAGAAAAAAAACAAAGCCAAAGTCGGCCAGGTGAGAGTCGAACCGAAAACCTAAAGCGTAGAAGGCGTAGCGCATAACCATTACACTATACAAATCCACACGACAAAGTGACCTTTTTATTTGAATTGCGACAGGACAGGCCGACGAATAGTCACTTCCTTTTGAAAATGTGTCTATATTTTCAGGCCAAACTGTGTAAACTATCAACGTCAACACCTTTTTTGAAAGTCTCGTCACCCTGTGTGTGCGTTTCACCTTGTGTAGTGAATTATAAGTGAAAGCGAAGCAGTGTGAGTGTGCAATTGTGCTTGCCGCATTGTGCAGACCTTGCACTTTGCAGGCCAAGCCGTTGTGCATGTGCGTATATATCTGTTTATGGGTGGTGTATGGCTTGTGAAGTTGTAGCAGACCATAGGGTTGGTATGGCTTGTGACAATCCATATGGTTGATATCGCTGGTAACCAAATATACTTTTCATATTGTTATCTTACTAGTATTGCTAACTGCCTGTGTTACTTCAGTGTTCACAGTNATTTTTGTGTTGCCACTATGTATATGCTTTCAACAAACTCTGTGCCAAGTGGTGCTTACACTTGGGCAAATTAATTAAGTTAACCTTTGTAAATTGAGTGTTTCTTCATTTGCAATTCACCTTTGGAAGTTAAGTGTTTCTTCTTAATTTCCTTAGAAACATGCCATGCCTGTAGTTTTTAACTGTGAGATTTTATAGCGACACACAACTAGTTTCTACCTAGCTGTGAATCTTTTCTTGCTGCCTATGCTTTCAAGCAGGCCCATAGCCACCGGGGACATTTGGGAGCAGTGCCCCCCAAATTTCTTTTGTACCTCCCTAAACTTTGTTGCGCCCAGAAAAATTTGTTTTAAACGTATAGTAAAAGCAAAAATCTTGCCCCTCTAAAAATGTATTGTGCCCCACCAAATATTGAAACCTGGCTATGCGCCTGCATTCACGTGTTAGCTTATTTTAGCAGTGTCTTATGTCCACAATCCCTGTGTTTTTTTGAAGTGGCCATTCTTTTAGAAGTATGTGTCTTGTTATTGTGGGGGTTGCCAACCAATCACAGACCAAGAGCCACATTTCTTACTGTGTTACAGCAAAGAGCCACATCATACACACGATGGGCACACATGAACGTAACTCCATCGCTTCCTCACTCACACACAAGGCCGGCCTCAAGCCGATGCATGCAGCTGCATTGGGCCCCGCGCTATGGTGTTTGGGTAGATTGTTCGTTTTGCCAGATACACATTGCACTTGAGAATTCAGTAGAAACGCCATGCAAATTTTATTGTTAACAAAGAATGCTCCTGTCAGAACTAGCAAATTTCCACTAATATCGTACGTTAGCAAACGTGCTCAATTCTGGTGTTAGTGCTTTACATCTGTGCTCTACCACGATCGTAACACGGTTGACTGAACATGATGACGTCAAATGGTTTATCGGTTCGCCTCTCACCTTGGCGACTTTCGTTTTGGTAGTGGTTGCAAGTTTCAAATCATTAGAGCAGCTTCTCTTCTTTTTTCAAAACTTTTCAAACTTTAGGTTTAGGGGTTAGATTTAGGGATTAGATTTAGGGGTTAGGTTTAGGCGTTATATTTAGGGCTTAGGTTTAGAAGTTAGATTTAGGGATTAAGTTTTGGGGTTAGATTTAGGGGTTGGGTTTAGGGGTTAGTATTAGGTTAGTTTAGTGTTAGCATTAGGTCAGTGTTGGGATTAGACCTGCGGTTAGGGTCATGGGTGTTGGAAGGGGGAAGAGGGAGCTTGACCCCCTGGATTTTTAAAATATCAGCAAAAAAAGTTGTTTTCTTAGTTTCCAGAAGAAAAAAACAATTTCACCACTTTTAGCCCCGCTATAAAAATTTTGGAAAATTCCCCTAGTGCCCCCTTTGGTAAAATCCTTCCGACGCGCATGGTTAGGTTTTAGGTTTAGGGTTTGCCTTTTACATTTAGTATGTTTCTACCAATCCTACTGCATTCTCGTGATGCGTTGCTGTCACATTACAGGAGATGGTCGAATAACGGGTTTCAAATTTAAGGATCCACCGATGGTTTTGTAGCCACTGCCTGTCATTAAAGTAAGTAGGCAAGATACCCTTGAAACACCGAAGAACCTTAGTATAGCCTAATACAATCATGCATGATGTTGTATTTCTGCTAGTATGTATAGCTTCTTGGCAATTACACAATGAAGTATTTACATGTACATATTTGGAAGTTACCTTGACACCAAAAGCATTAGCAAATCTATTGGTTCAGGTGTTTTTGAAAGAACTGACAATTTATACAGCACGTCACTTAACAAAATAATTCCATTTAAAACAGAAGAGCAAACAGACAGTGCAGTGAAACAAGAATGATTGCAGGGTAATCTGCACAGCTGCTTCTGTAGGCCTAAGTGTGTAACCTACAAAACATGATAATGATTAAAAACAAATTTTATGAATATGCCAAATATTTGCAGATATGTTTGATAGGGACATATTTATTGGTGCAAGGTTTAAAAATACAATATGAGTTCTTACATGGAAGTAAAAAAAGATTCATACACTGAACTTTGCAGTTACCTAATAACAGAAGTAAGCATTGAAGAAGAAGATGCCCTAAAGCTAAAAGGTAACTAAATATAGATTCACTGCCACTAGTATCTTGTAATCTGTAATTTATGTGGTGATAATTAAGCAGGATAATGTATAAAAGTATTTAACTTACTTGCATTATGTAAAGCTTGTATTTTCTTGTGCTTGGCCTTGTTCCAATGTATAGCTAATGCTTTCTGAACCCTCATTCTTCCTGTGAGTTTCATTGCTTTGTCTGTTATGCAGTGTTACTTTGTGCTGGTTAACTATCTTGTCAGTCGCACAACCTATGATGAGACTACAGTGTGGTGTTATGTTCCACATTGCTTGAAACTGCGGAGACTAATTTTTCATTAAAATGTTTCCATGATATGTTCTTAAATTGACTTTGTAAACCATATGAGGCTAATGTATACAGCAACTTGTCCATCAAAGACTTTTTTTATGCACTTGATTTGGGAGCAAAATGATCAGGCTAGCAAATCAACCAATTGCAGAATGAGTCCAAAATTGATATAGAGCTACTGCATTTTTTAAAGAAAGTGTCTACGTAGCCGGCAACAGCTACAAGATCACGTGCTAGGTAACTGGCAACTACAGGATTCAGGCTTTTGTTATAAAATAGTAGGATGAAAACACAGTAATAAAGTGGTTTAAGTGCCAAGTGTTGATGTCTGCGCTACTCTACTCTAGAGCTTTGTTCTTGCCGTGCTTGGCTTGTAGAACCTATCTGTACTGATGATGAGCCAAGAGTTGCCAGATGCAATTTTTTTTGTTTAATTCTTTTAGGGAGTTGCTGTGCACAAAGGACTACTCCTGGCAACTCCTAGCTTGTCCTCAGTGTTAACTCCTTGGCGTCTGGGTGGTTTTGGCGATTTTTGCAAAAAAAACAGCAGTTTCCGGTTGCCTTACCAACGCCCTAGCTCCTCCGCCAATTGCGCCAGAGAGCTGTTCAATGGCTCAAACGGATCGGCCAGTCTAGTAGATTGCACTCGAAAAAAAATTTTTGGTTGGGGGGTGCGGATTGTTTGTGAGTGACGTCATAAGTGAAGTAGTTTTAGGGTCATTTTGGCTCATGTTTCCTGGCCTAGGGCCCAACCACTAGGCCAAAGTGTTTCGCTGAAGTTT
>JGI24159J19872_10009343_pt1 | contig 12845 bp, 9 predicted proteins | sample Ectturendosymbi4_FD_19872 | JGI IMG/M metagenome (IMG submission 19872)
GCTATGACATTACTCCCATTTGAGGTGCCTCTGCTGGCTATCTCGAAAAACGATGTCATAATCGCATGATAAGTTCACACTGGGCTTGATTTCATATTGCCCTAAAATACATTTAACGCCACTAATATAAGCAGAATTGCAATCAAATGTTTAATAGTGTTTCACATATTTCGACATTGGACTACTGATGTTAAGAAAAAACTCAATCTCACTAGTCCAGATTATGACGAAAATGCGTGACACTGTTCAAAAGAAGTAGGGGCAGTCGGGATGACACCATCAGATTCACAGTGAATACCTCCAAACTCAAGCTCTAGTCTCCCTGATAAAGTCAATTTCCATTTTTGTGTATACTACTACGAACCCCCAAGCCACTCCCAGTGCGGTTGATCTGACGATGGATCTTCTTCTACCCAGGCCAGTAAACACAAGTGAGAAATAGCGTATAACCCATTTAAAACCATGAATCTCAGCCCACCCCCCAGATACCTGTGAAAAAGTTAAAATTGCATTGTTTTTCTGTTTTTCTACTCAAATTTATGTGATTTACGGGGAATGTTATAGCCCAGGGGTCTCCAAACGTTTTGTCCGAGGGCCAAATAAGGAAATATAGAACATGTGGAGAGCAGGATGTCTTATGTAATGTGATTGTTTCGGGGTATGTTATATTCTACCAAATCAACAAATTTTCGTAAATATATTATTTTTTCAACAATGAAAACTTTCTTCGCGGACCGTAGTTTGGACACTCCTGATCTATACAATAAGCTACGCCTTTTGCTTTTGGTTGCAGATTTCAGTAACCATGTCAAATTTGTCTTTTCGTGGCCGGCGTGACCTGTCTACGGGTTTGCACTTGCAACAAAAGGATCAAGACAATAACTAGGGTAACTATAAAATATTTAAATGGAAAAATACCTAGAAACAGGTACGTTCCTGTATTTGATGGTTTAAAATTAGAATATCGTCAATGAATTGTAAATTGCCTGATTTACATGAGATATTCGTTTTTGTTAATGTCAAACAGCTCCAGAAGATCTGATTAACATTTCAGAAGTTCCATTGACTGCAAGAAGTTGGTTAGCGTATTATAAAAATTTCAAATTACATGTTTGAGAAGTTCTAGTTGTATTTAGCTGTTTACACTTTTTTCTTTCAACATTTGTTAGCCTGTCACTTTGTATAACCCCATTTTCACCTTTCCTCACTTGCACTATATGGACTATCTGACTCCAATATTTTTGGCAGTGAAACGAGTTTTCACAGCTGGCCCTAATGATTGTAATCGATGGGATATAGTGCTGGCAAAAATGTTTCCCATTTGTAAAAAAACCTTCAGGCTTCATTGTGAAATATTTATTACCAGTTGCAAGTTTTTGGTGACACTACTTCGATTCAATCAACTCGCAGTTTTACTGCAAAAGTTTTACTGGACATTTTGACAAAAACGTGGCTTTAACGTTTCTTATCTCTTCCCTACGAAATTTTCGAAGGGGGTAGAGATGTGTCGTTGCTAATACACATTCTTAAACGGTTCAAAAAAGGGCTCTTGTGCCTTTAGCCTCCATTCGGGTAATTTTTTTCCGACATTATTACCAAACTTTTAGACGAGCAACTTCATTACACGTGAACTCCTTTGTAGCTTTTAACTCCTTTATTTCGATATTTTTCTTTAAGCGTTTCTAAAGGTCGACAAATCTGCTGCCGTTTCAGGGCAGATGAAGCCGTTCCTTGTTTGAAACCGTAAACAGACTCCCAGTAATCTCTGCCGACTTCATTTTCGATATCAAAACGATATTTCGTTTTCCTGCAACTTGCCACTAAGTAGTGCATGCACTCGACACACGCCAGTGCAATACTGATTAAAGTCATGGCGTTCATGTAACGCAAGCAAACGGTCTTTTCCCAAGGTCTGGAAACCCAGCAGGGAATAAAGCTCTGTTCACCACCGAGCAAATGTTGTTTGCAAGCGAAGTGCAAATCTGTTCCTGAGCAGCGATAAAAACGAGGAACCTGTGGCCAAATCAACAAAACGAAATCGAGGCCATCTGGCCGCACACCGCTGTCGTTGATTGCAAAGAGCATGTAAGCGAAGCAAAGAAACATTGCATCTATTCCCACTTTCATCACAGAGGTGACAAAATGAACTTTCCTTGTTTTCCACGTAAGAGTCGTATTGCGGAAACCAGCTTCTGTGGAAGTTCTAAGCCTGCGAAGGCTTCTTTTGAGGTGAACATTATTGCTTATCCTGCGTCGCCTGTTGCTCACTTTGCTTGCTTCGGCTATCCACCTGCATCTCTTTTTCCTCGGAGAGTGCTTGCCTGTTTCCTCATGGTGAGCAGCTAAAGCTTCGAACTTTTGCTTTTCGTGCAGGGCGTACATATGAAACAGCACCTCTGGAATGTTAAGAGCCAACAACTGAAAGGACCAGAATCGCAAATGCGACATTTTGGCGAACTGGTCGTAGCAAGCCGTTTTGCATCCAACTGCCCGCGTGCTGCACTTAAAAGCCGACTGCTCGTCATCATACACCATCTTCGCCACCGTGAGAGCGCCGACGAAGCGGAAGACGTACACGACACAATACCATATTTTCCCAACCAATGCGCTGTGCAGGAACAGCTGTTCTGCAAAGGCCACCAAGTGAAACATTTCAATGATCAGCTGCCAAAATTAACGCGTTCTTATATCCTTCAATCAAAACAACAAGAAAAGGTTAAGTTTTGTTTCAGTCAACCACACATCAGAGTTATAACCCTCTGAGCATTGATTTTCTAGATTAATTTGAGAAAAAGCCTGTTTGGATTTACTGTGGTCTAACGTCGATTAAAATCAATCTTTTCTCAGTCTCGAACCGCGATATAACAGGAAGTGAATTCTTTTGGTAGATTAATAATATTACTATACAACTTTGAATAATAGTTAGATCTAACAGCCATAGACTAGTCTAGAAGGCTGTCCCAGACCTTCAGAAAACAAATATTTGAGTTTGTTTGGTGCTACCCTGGCAGTGATCAGGTGACTTTTCTGATTTTTTGCAGTATTTTACGATCAAAGTACACCCATAGTTTAAAGAAAGTTAATCATTTCACAGTGTTTTGCAAGCACCTCGATACAACCTCTCAGATCGACATCGCTCTTGTTTAAAACTTTTCTGAGAGGTAAAAGCTGAAAATAATGTCATAACTAAGTAGCTGTATCCGAATGTGAAAACTTCTTTGCACTGAATGAAACATGGGAACAGAAAGAGATTTTCACTGTTTTTCCAACCTTCACCGCAAAATGACTTCAGTTGCTGAAAAGTCACACATTGAAGCAAAAAACGCGTTCGAGACAAAGGAAAGCGTTTTTGGCATCAAATTACAATCACTGTAGGTGAAAGGTTAAATGGCATTTATTACGAAATTGCTATTTGATATTGTTTTGTTTTAATGACGAAATTGCTATGTGCTAGCAATGAAACCAACTGCAAACATATCTGTGATTTTAACGTGCAACAAACTTTAAAGCCAGGTGTAGTGAAAGATTTCTTATAAGCAGGGGCGTGACTAGGTCAGATGGCGCCCGGGGCAGGAAGCAAGTTTGGCGCCCGTATGTTCGAACCTGAGGTCTTTCGGAAGCAAATGTGCTGTATTGAAGAAAGTACTTGTGACATTGCTGGGAATTTTCGGCGCCCTCCACAGTCATTCGGCGTCCGCAGAATTGCGCCCCCCTTGCCTCCCCTCGTTACGCCCCTGCTTATAAGTCAAAACAAAACCAATGAAATTACAACATTCCCGTGAAGAGAACTCCACTTTCATCAAATAATGCCTGGTTTACAAATTTGTTAACTACTGTTGGATCATTATGTAAAACGAATTTTCGTATGCATAGCTTGGATACTTTCAGCATTAAGACCTAATAGCTGTTATTATTTAATACACGTTTCTGTAAAGGTATGTACGTTTTTGTTTCTAGAATAATTATGAAAAAATTTTCAAGATTCGTGCAATCGCTTTATGGATGGCAAAGTTCGCGATCTATAGCACCGTCTTGTTTCGCACGATGATGGAATACTGACGTTAAACCGCCTGAAATCTCTTTTCCGCTAAGTACTGGAAGATGTGAATTTGCTAAAAGCGCATTCATGAGAAAAAAGCAATTTTAGTCCGCTCGCCTTCTCGACACTTCTACTCACGGCTGAAAGAATCCATGAATACTCTTTACTGCCAGTGAAGCTAAAATCAACTGCTGCGTTGGAACGGCTGCTGGTTGCTGACTGTTTTTACGCAGAACTTGTCAGTTTTTTTGACTAACGAAGATGTGATGCTTCCTTCTTCTTTTGCAGCCATGCAGCTTTAACCACTGCTTGAGTATGTGCAAAAGCATGTGAACAAAACTTTTGCAACTGTCGAATATGTGGTCAGTTTTAATTTTTTGTCATACTCCAGTTACATGTAAAAAGTTTATATGTTATGTCAGTGCCCGGATAGCATGATATAAAAGCTAGCTTGTTGGTTTTGAATTTATTTCTTTGAAAGATATATAGAAACGCACAGACCTGTAAAAAACATTGTAAAAACTTTTTAAAAAACTTATTTCATTAAACTAAAAGTGCGTCAGCTACAATTTTATCTTCTATTTTTATTTTCTTTGTTAAAAAACAAATATCTCTTTTTTATGCTGTACCCAATGGTGATCATGAAAAAGCGGAGCACATTTTATTTAGACAGTATACCCGCTGTATACAAGATACGTCGCACATTACTGCTATGAGTTTCAGAAAGTAAAAAACGTAAACTACGATACTGTGGTGTAACATCCAAAAATCAGATGCTTTTTCCCTTCGAAAAACGAAAACGAGGTGATTTTTTAAGCCACTGCGCTTGAAACGTTTACATAACAGAAGCTCCAACGTTGCCTTTACAGTCATACGTCTTTGTACAGAAAAAAATAAAACATGTTTGTTTCATCAAATACAGGGAGGCGTAACAAAAGTCAACTGATATATGTCGACACGCCTTCGGTGCAAGCGACACAAACACTGCCACATTTTCAAACACATTTTCAGAGACTGAAGACACATTTGTCCGATGGTTTTTGACAAATGGCTGCACTCCGATCTAACAAGTGGAACTATACCCTTTAGCGTAAAGAGAAGTATCTCGGAATTTTTTGCGCTCACTTTGAGTTTTCCTTTCATGTTTCCTTAAAATGTGATTTGTCATCGAGTTTAATAAAATCTTTGCAATTTGTTATGCACCTCTTAAAAGGTTCATAAGCTGCATCACAACTTCTTAATTCCCGCAACATTCTGTTTGTATTTGTCATGTTCTAACCTGCATGAACTGAGACAGGAAAAAGGCAGGAAATGGTTGCCATCCATTGGTGCATTGCTGCCTAAGTGATTGATGTGGACAGTTCATTAATCAGCGTTCGTCTCCTATTTGTGATCAAGGTGAGCTTTTCAATGGTAATAGCGTTTGTCACAACATATTATTTTGTAACTTCTTCACTCCCACACGCAACGCGCTTTACTTTAAGCATAGATCGCAATGACAAGGAACACACAAATAAATGAATGAATACGAGGATAGCCGTGGTGGTAGCAGAAGAATATACGCTTGATGGCGCACATACACTTTCATTGATGAAACACAAACGTAAAATGCATACGAATGAATGACCACATCACGATTATCGTAATGTAGTGCTGCGATGACTTCCAAGTACACCGATTTATAAAATGCATAGGGGGAGTGAGAGGCTGTGAAGTACCGGGGGTCATTTAGGCTGCAGACCTCCCAAGGACAAAGCTATACTTATAGTGTAAAGGGAACAGTTTACATAGCAGTAAGTAGTCTTTTGCTCGGAGCATAAAGTTTAATATGCGCAATGCGGTTATATTGTATATTGAAGCAAAATGCGTTACAGGCAAGGTCAAGCCACCAAAAAAATGGTTTAACGTTGTCACATTAAACATTTTCACATATTTAAAATATTCGTGAAAGCAGGAGAGGAAATGTGGGGAATGTTATAAACTGGTGCAGCTCTACAATGGCGTCGCGGAATTTAAGCAAGTTGAGAACAAGGCGTCCAAACAAGTATTTCGGAAAAGTATTCTCACTTGATGTCACGAGTCGTGCATGGGAACGGAAAATCGTTTGCAATATGATAGGCACATTATTCGCTTTGCGCTTGTAGACCTAAGGCATTCCACTACTTCATACAAGGGTTTGATGCGACCAATTTCAGTGAACCCACCAGAAACCAAACTGAGTAAGATATAACAGCGAAATTTCATGATGTGACTATTTCCATTGTAACAGCGTTAAATAGTTAAATCAATGGTTTACATACACCAATAAAAAGAACAGAAAATAAGTTTCTAGTAGCCGAGTAACACATATTTTTTATATTCCGCTGAAAATAGTGCCAAACACGGTTTATTTTTTATTTCTAAAGGAAGTTTTGACCAGATTTCTGTTGCGCTGCGCTTTATAATTTCAGCGCCTGATTTTGAACGTGCTTTTGGTAAAGCAAATTGTCGGGTTTTGAATTGTCTTGTATTGTACAGATAAACATCTGTAATGAGCTGAAAATAATTGTTAAACGTAGCTGGTAGCTGAAAGTTAGTGTATTTTTAAATTAAATTCCTCACTTCAAGATTGTACTTATATTTTAGCTGGAGAATTTTCTGCGTTTTATAAATGGTGATAACTTTGTTAGTCACAAGTAAATTTGTGTGGGGCCGCGGATCGAACACCCAACCTTCCGATTGAGAGGCGGAAACTATCCCAATGAACTATCGCCGTCACCTACTTGATGTGCTGTTGGTCAAAAACTCATCTCAACACACGGCAGAGGGAACTGTGCTTTACATTTCTGGATGAAAACAAAGCAATTTTTATGTGTTGGATGAAGTGGGCAATGATTGTTGTCTGATCTCGTTTCGTTGTTTTTTGTTTTTTTTTATGAGCTGTGATGTTTCGTCCGAGCTGATTTTGCTGCATTGTAGCTTGTTGGAGATGCGTCTCTTTTCTGCATATTTGTTTGTTTGTTTATTCGCTGTGGGGTACTGATTTTGGGTAGGTGCAAGCATTCTACTTTCAACTCTTTAACGATCGCAAAGCCATTATAGTGGCTTTGACTTTTTCCAGTCATAGCTTTCCAACCGATAGAGCTATAGAGCTGTTCAAATCCTCTAAAGAAGCAGAAAGTCTCCAAGGTTAGAATTTAACAAATCCATAAAATTTCGAGTTTGCAATTTTTTGGGGGTGATGTCATTATTGGGTGGGTCCAAGGGCTTTTCGGATGACGTCATTGGGGCCTGAGGAAAAGGTTCGAGGGGTAAGGTATTTTTTTTTACTTTCAAAATAAACTAGGTAAAAATCCGTATCTTTAGAGCCTTTGATTAGCCTTCAAGAATATTTTGCAACCACAAATTCTAGAAGGCCAATCAAAGGCTCTAAAGTTGTGGATTTTCGCCAAGTTTATTTTAAAAGGAAAAAACAAGTAAGTTCCACCTTGTAATTTTTGCTCATGTCCCGATGACGTCATCCGAAAATCTCTTGACCCCCACCCACTCATGACATTGCCTCAAAAAAATTTCAAACCCGAAAGTTCCAGGATTTTTTATAATCGAACCTAGGAGACTTTCTGCTTCTTTAGAGGGTTTCAACAGCTCTCCAGCTTTATCGGTTGGAAAGTTGTGACTGGACAAAGTCAAAGCCACTATAGTGGCTTTGCGATCCTTAGAGGGTCAAAGCTTTGAGAAGATAAGAACAGTGTTTCCAAATACAAATGGAACAGACTTATCGCTAAAAGTGTTTCCAAAATAAATCTATCTATATGAAAACTGCGGAGAGCCTAGCATTTCTCTTTACCTTTGTCAAAGATTTACTGTATTATGAATTGGCGTGGTTGGGCTGTGAGCGGCTGTGTTATCTTTTTGCGCGGTGACTTTTACCTGCGTTGTTAAGTTGCTGAGAGATGCCATGTTATATTTTTGATAGCCTTCTTTCGGGGTTATCATATATGCAGGCTGTGCTGGGTTCACAGATGCGGATTGTTGATTTGATGAAAACGTGATGGAATTCAGAGTGGGTTTTTGCTTTGTTCATTGCGTGGTGTTGTTACTTCATTGTAATGCCTTTATCTTCGTTTTCATTTTTTTGTTTTCACAACAGGGCTTCACTAGCATTTTGTTGCTTTACATGAACTTGTGGGGACAGTAACCAATGACAGCTACGGCCGTCGCTGGTTGGCCTGATAATCCTGATCACTTGTTGTCTTTGTGGTCGGGGTGCTAAATAAGCTGTACTGCGCTTTACAAGTCACTTTCTCACTTCCAGACGCTACAAGTGATTTGTCTTCCGGATTTATCGCTTCAGCGCTCTTCAAACTAAAATGCGACGTCAAGACGGGGCCAAAACATTCGCCACTGAAAGGCAGACACGAAACTCGATATCTTACACAAGAAGTCGGGCCTGAAATTAACACCTGAAAAACTGTTTCGATTGATGTGGACAAGTCGTACATTAGCAAAGTGCAGAGTCAATGGACGAAAAGTTCTTTCGAAGTGATAAGCAGTTTCAGGCGTTGCAGGACGTGGACAGAAAACGATGTGCTACAGGAATAATTGTGGTTAAGCACCCTCAGAAGCAGCGGTATCAGCCGGTGAGGAATTCCTCCCCAGGGAGGAATTTCATGACTTCAGGGGAGGAATTTCCACTTTCTACTTAAGTTCACCATGTATTTGTAAGTCGTTTAGTACACTATCACACGTTTTTGTTGACAAATTTCAGTGCCATTATTTGACAACAAAAAGTTTTTGTCCTAGTTTTATTAATCAAGTTAGTGTTGTTAATAAAGTCCATTGTTCCAGTTGTAGTTAATACTAGCCTGCGAACCCGAACAGGGGAGGAATGAAAAATTCCAAAATGAGCAAAGGAAGGAATGCATAAAAAAAGGTAGGGAACCACTGCTCAAAAGCAAGTGATTTTGAAAAAGTGAAAATTTAATCAAACGTGCACAATACTTTTTCTCAAACAATTTTATTTTTTTATGAAAACAAGGTACAAAACTTAGTGTACTTGATGTCACAAAGAATCTTAGTATTAATCCATAGTTTTTTGTATAGCAGCTTATTTAGAAACTCCGCTTAAACTTATCGTACTCGTCACAATACCGTGATACACTGAAACCAAAAGGTGTACAGGATTTAAGTAGCATGGGTTGTCTATGCTGACGGTAGGATATTTAGCCAACCTTCAAGATTTAGAAACTGAGCTATTCTGAAAAACTACAGTAAGTTGTTTCACCACGCCATGCAAGAAGCGATTGTTGAGTATTTTGTGAAGGACAACTTCGACTTTTGAATTCTATCGAAAAGTGCAATTTGCACAATTTCGTTGCACCTACTTGAAGTGAGTTGTACACGGAAGCAACATAGATTTTTTTTTAGGCAGCATTAGTTTTTGCCACTTTCATTATTACTTTTCATCAACCGCTTGGGCTTTTCACCTCTGAACACAATATTTTTAAACAAGCCAATTTATCGCGTGTTGACGTTTCGGCCTATTTGTTAGGAAAACCCACAGGCAATCAAAAGTTTTTTTCACTAATTCCACTCCTACTTTAAAGAAAAGCAAAATAAGAAGATTTATTTCAAATATGTTTGGCTTCAGCTCACGGGCCACGTTTATGCACCCACGATTAAAAAACGCTACTCCCACCATTTTTCGACTTGAGGTGTGTCACTGTAATTGTTCTTAATATTGTTGAAACCCGAATTCGACCTGAAAGATTATCAATCGCTCACGGTCAAGTTTCTGCCAATATTTTTACTCATGGTTTTTGAAATCAGAGTTATTAGGCTTACATAAATTCAGGATTGTGCAAGGCTGATAGTTGGTTTGTTTCGGTAGTGATTGTGAAAAATTCACATAGAATCCCAGAAACATGTAAAATTTGTATGCTTTAGAATAGAGTTGCCCGGTTGATAAAAAACAGAACAAGTGGAGTAGCAAAACGAGTTTTCTGAAAACTAGTGTATCTACCGCAAATCTAAAGTCTGCCCATTCGTGTTGACGTAAATACGAAAATCGATATTGTTTTGGTGAAATCACTACCAAACAACATAATATCATAAGCTGAACAGGTTACCCCCATCAGGTATGGTTCTTGTTTTTATTATTGCAGTTGTTCTTAAATGAAAAAGTGTCAGAGTCGTTTCAGCTAACACTTTGATAAGTCTTCGAGCAAAGTCGGCCCAACATGAAAAACAGTTCTCACAAATTAATACTCTAAAGGTATTCAAGTCACTCAGGTTTGCTGAAAACACCGCGTCGAGCAAGGATTACCCTGGATAAGACAACCTTAGCAGCAATGTTTTTTCAGACAAGCTGATATCAACGTTTCCACAAAACTGAAAGTCTAATCTCTACAGCAGTATGGTTCCCAACCGAGGAGAAATTCCTCCCCAGGGAGGAATTTCATGAGTTCAGGGGAGAAATTTCCACTTTATAGTTAAGTTACTTATTCACTGCAAGTGTTGTACTTCTTTTTTAAGTTGACATTGGCTTTTTCAATTAGTTATGATAACACTTTGTATTTGCAAGTTATTTAGTGGACTATCATACGTGTTTGTTGACAAACTTCAGTGCCATTGTTTGACAACAAATAGTTTTTTTTACACTTTTATTAATCAAGTTATTGTCGTCAATAAAGATCATTGTTCCAATTGTAGTTGATACTAGTCCACGAACCCGAACAGGGGAGGGATGAAATTTGCATAGGCCGAGGGAAGAATGAAAAGTTCCAAAATGAGCAAAGGGAGGAATGCATCAAAAAAGGTTGAGAACCACTGCTCTACGGTAGAGTGCGTTTTTGCGAAATATTCATGCACGGTTACCTTTCGCAGAAAATCGTCATTGTGCATAGGCTGCAATTGTTCTACAATCTAGACATATTGCTATCAACTATGAAAGTTTGCTATTTGTTCCTTTGCTCGGTTATCATCGGATCTTTCGTCATAAACCGCGTCGGGGCAAGCAGGATTACGTCTTACGGACCAGGAGCTCCGCTTGACGCGGAAGGATCTCAAGCGCAAGGTGGCGACGTTTCCACGATATTTGTCCCCGCACAGTCCGAAAAGAGTCACGGAAACCAACAGGAAGATTTAGTCAGACAAAACCCAACAAACCAAACCGTCCAAGCTCACACATACCTTCATCGCAAGTCCCATATGTTACTACGCCACCAAACTCCGAAAAATAAGAAGCGGACCAACCGCAAGCATAAAAAACATCGAGAATCAAAGGAAAGGTCGTCAGCGACGCTGGATGAGGCAAGTGCGCGTAAACGGGTTCGCGACAGCTCTTGGTATTACTGCTCGAACGGAGGCCTTCCTCGGGATGTAAGCAAGGTAATGAGAGAAGGTGGGCGAAGAGGCTTGATGTGCCAGCGGGAATATCCAACACACACTTGCTGCGCTGACGAGCACTTGACGTCAGAGCTGGTAGGGTCGCAGGTCAGTTGCTTTGACTACAAAGATAGTGTTGCAACCTTTGCGTTGGCGTTGCGTTGAATGTGTGATTCACCACGAACGGGATGTGCGCGAAGAACAACACCCATATATATGTGGCAGGAACAAGCAATAAAAGAGTGATCGCGATAGAGTGATTTTGGTGTGTTATCTCTACCGACACTAACAGGTAAATGATTGAACGTAGTGTCTAGCGTACGCGAAGAGNGATCATGCCATGTGATCTCTATTGTTACTTGCTGCCACAGTCTGAAGCTTTGCGCACTTGCCGCTCGGGCTTTCCGATCGCAACAATAGGAAAGCATCAGCTTAATGCAGGAAAGAAACTTAGGTCATGCTGCTATTTCTGAGGCCTGATATTATCAAAAATATTTGTGAACTTGATGCGATTGCCCAATATTTTCTGTATTCAGGCAAGGATGCAATCTGCGTTTCTTGGACAAAAATGTGGCTAATCCGTTATGGAGCAACGTAATTTCACCACCTTTTACAAAGATTTTGAATGTATTGATTTGCACAGCACTTCAGTCGTAATAATTCGAAAAAGCAGAAGTCTTTGAAACGTTTCTGGGCAGTTGCACTGCACGTCAAATGAAATTTTTGATATTTTTGATTGCATTCTTGCTCTTATAAATATACGTCCACATTCTTCAGCTGTGGTTTTGTTTCTTATCACTTGGACCGCTTGTCACACCCCGCCGTAAAAAGTGATTCTTTGATTCTTTGNTTCAATTATGGCGATTATAGCGATCTGTGATTCTTTGATTCAATTATGGCGATTGAATTAGATGCATGCGCNGTGATCAACTCAAATTCACATTTTTGTGAAGTGACGTACAGACAATATTTTTGGTAAATGCAAGCCTCTGTGAGTGCTAAAAAATTTTTATTTTTTATGCTACAAAACTTGTTCAGTGTATTTCCGTAGAGGATCGCCCACCCAAGGCTTGCGAAAAAACGAAATAAGTTAAAGACAAAAACACAAACATTTCTGACTTTCTTTGTTGCAGATCGTGGAGCAAGTATCAGACCCTCGGTGCGCCAGGATGTTGTCGAAGCTGAGATGTGCGCACTGCTCCCCGCGGTCATGGTGGCTTTTCCATGCCCCAGATCATGTCCGATTACCTCACAAACGGATGATACCGATTCTCTGCCCTCACTTCTGCAGACATTTTCAACAAGCATGCGGCAATCTTGTGGCAGGTACTGCGCTGATCAAATGCATTAAAACCCTTTAACGACCACCGGAGCCAATTAATTGGCTCGAGGTTTTTTTGTTATAACTCGCCAGCTGCAGCAGCTAGAGAGGTGTTCAAAC
>JGI24159J19872_10009345_pt1 | contig 12844 bp, 8 predicted proteins | sample Ectturendosymbi4_FD_19872 | JGI IMG/M metagenome (IMG submission 19872)
CCTTGACTGTTCTAATCACAAGCAATTTTTCCGTTTCAAGGCTTTTGCTTCCATAACTTCAGCCCCCCCTTAGAAAAATCCTGGCTGCGCCCCTGGTACGGATAATCGCATATTCCGGTTAAACACATAAATAGGCTTGGCAAATTGGCTATGCGATTAACTGGCATCGTCTGTATTTGGTTCTTGCACGAAAACAAGCACAAGCTGTTATTGTTAAATCGGTCCATTCTCGCACTGTGAAAAGCACTGACCATTTTTCGCACTCCTTACATTTCTGCTGAACTGCGTGGAAAACGAAGCTAATGACGCGAAAAAAGATCATGTCATAGCAAAAATCAATGAAGCAAAACGGACTGAGTTTCAGAAAGTCGGGAAAGGTCAAAATAAAAGGATTCATGGTACAAGAATGGCTGCTTAGACGGGGCTGACTACGGTATATATATATCTGTACCGTTAGTACCGAAAGGGTTAAACAGCTAAATCCTGAATTAGATACAAGGTTTGTACTACGTTTGTATGATTCCTGTGTGATATGTGCAAAATTCAATCGGGCTATCAGCTTTTGATATCACATCGCAAAGATTAGAAGCGGGTCAAAGAAAATTCAAGACTGCTGGTCTCACCTGAATGCTTCGCAGGCCACACGAAATTCTTTTGCGGGCCACATGTTTGTCACCTCTGCCCTAGATCATAACTGTGTGGCTGAAGTCCCACAGTGAATTTTATGCAAACGAATGTATTTGATTAAACAAATGTACTTGTGTATTTTTTGTCCACTATATCATCTTTTCCATCTAATCTTACAACATAAAAACTTTTGTTTGGGGACAAACACCTCTTCTTACTCCAACATTCGGTCCTGCTACCAAAGAATCACAGTCTGTTGTGAAAACCAACCGTGAAATCCTTCAGTCAACACATCTGTACGTACATTAGCCACAGATTAGAGATAATGCTTTTCAGGCAGAATCTAAACAATGGTCAAAACCACTTCCTTGATTGGATCCAAATGCGGTACAGTCCTGTTAACTTATCAAAAAGATCAACTCCTCCCATCTTTTTGTTATAAAGTTCGATAATGTTTGGTTGAGTGACATCAGCTCTTTTTCTCTCCCTTACTTTTCCAATGATTGCACTTCTCGACTTTGAACAACTCTATGCTTGTGAGATTAGTTATCACTGTGACTTGGTTAAGGAACCAACTGATTTTTTGCATCTTCACCTGAGAAGCACCTCTTTCAGTGAGTTAGTCTGGAAGTAATATGCTGGTCCCATAGAGTGTTCACATCAAGCAATTTGTGCTACTATGGGACACTGTCTTCCAGTCCATTGATTAATATATATAGCCTGGTTATAGCACGCATAAGCTGTCCACACGAGCCTCCAAACTTTTTTGTTCGAGGGCCACATTGGCTATTGCACAATAGTCTGAGAGCTGGACATTTTACATGATGTGAATATTTTGGGATATGTTACATTCAACCAAATCAAGTTTTTTTTGTAAATATATTATTTTTTCATTATTGACAAAATGCCTTTGGAGGCCGGATTTGGCCCATAACCCATAGTATGGAAAACCTGGTGTAGCAAAAAATGACTGTAAAACTTCGACACAATTGGGGTCTGGTCTAGAAGATTTCATCCAGCACTTTTGCCTTGCACAACATTGTCAAAAGCAAGGTCAAGGATAGGGGAAACTAAAGTTGGATAATATAACTGTGTCTAACGACACTACTGAACTTGCAAAGCCAGGTTAAATACCGTGCAGACCATTCTTGACCAGACCCAATGGTTCTCACTCACTACATCTCTAACTCAACACCTTTTTATTACCACTCTTACAATTTGTTTTGAAAAAGCAAAACACAACAAATCAATGGTACCTCGTGTTTCACAAATAATGAGCAAAACTAAAACCTTTCCACTGAACCATAACTTGACATGTGCAGACTATGGCATTTATGTAGCAACTTGTGTGCCATGTCATGAACAGCATGTCGGACAAACCAAGAATAAAATTTCCAAGAGATGGTTAGCACAACACAGTAATTGGAACAGACCTAATTGTAAAAATGACAGAAATGAGGAAGTGGCCTTGTTGCCGTACTATGTTTTGTTTCATGGTAACATAAATAAACCAGCAACATGTGAAGTTTACATCGCCACTTTTGTTGAACAACCAAAATTTGACTTTTTGAATAACTGCGAAGATAAATGGTACAACCAGCTTGTCGCACAGTGGTGTCTGGGAACAAATTTTCAAACATTTTTAGTTGATTTTTCGAAACTAAACACAAATATGATAAAAATGTAATGTTAATTATAAAATTTTTGATGTACAGAGGAGTAACCACAATCTTGAGCTTTGGTGTATTCAAGAGTCATTTGATATGAAGTTTACCTTGTTTTTTGCCGTTTTGATATGAACAACTTCAATTTAGTTTTGCCATGAAGGTCTTGTTGATTGACAATTGTTGGTTGTTTGTCTATCCCACTTTCGTTGGGCCTGGATTCACACCAATGTTCAGCACAACGTGGAAATTGTTTCTCCAAGTGCTGAAAATATGAAGTTATTCTATTAAAACCATTTGTAATTACAGAAAGAGTGATCAACTTGTATTTTAAATTTGATAAAGTCCCCCCAGCACTTGCACAGATTTTTCAATTGACAAAAGAAAGGTTGTCAAACAACAAACGTACTGCAGCAAATCAACAATACGGAAATCTTGAAAAATTTGGAACTGTTACTGAGATTGTTTGTATATAGCAGGGGTTCCCAACATGTGGTACATGTACTACTAGTGGTATGCGAAGGTCTTCCATGCAAGGAACTTCCATTTTTTCACAAAAACCAGGATTCACAGGTTTTTAGTTTACATATCAGGCTTTGTTTCTAAATACATAAATTTTCCTGTAGCCTGCTATTCCTATTGTATTGTAACATTATGACTTCCAATGCACTGTTAGCAAATTTACACCACACATCAACCAGTTGGTGAAAAGGTAAACAAAAACAAATTTTGTTGTGGGTTTTATTTTTATTTTAATGTACATTATTCTTCTGAATAAACTAAGATTCGATCAAATTAGTTGTTCTGGAAGAAGTGGTGTTCATTGACAATACTTGGTGCCCAAGTGCTACAAGATCGTAAAAAGGTTGGGAAACCCTGGCATATAGTGACTGCATTGAAGTACTCAGTCTTTCATACATGATTATTTCAAACATAACAAGATCATGATATTTAGAAATACAGGTTACCAAGGTTTCATGTACCAATTGCAACCATCCAAAAATCACCTTGAAGAGCAAACTATTCAAACAAGACTAAATGGCAAATTTAATGAGATTAGAGTCACCCAGAAAAAACTTAACCTGCAACTATGGTTAGTTCAGATATCAATAATTTTTGCTATCTGTATAACAGATATATCTAGATATTTGTATTTTAGCTAACTGCTTAACCGGATAATAACTGCTAATTGTTAGATAAATGATTTCATGAGATTTTCTGAATAAATTGAATACAAACTCATGACATAGTTTTATTGTAAATATACAAAAGTGGATAGGGCCGGCTTTAGCAAATACAGGGCCCGATTGGAAGTACTTTTGTGCGGCCCCTCTAAGATGCCTGTTTTAGGAAGGCATCAAATCATAACGTTAGAAGTCAGTGATGTGAAAGCTAGGCACCAAAGGTTGACGCCGAGACATGGATGATGTACTGTTTTACGATTTGGCAGTATTCTTTTGCAGTGGAACTAACACCGTCCTATCACTCTTGTTTCTGGCAAAAATTCTGTTGTGATTATGGGCAGGTCCTATTTGGATTACACAGCCCCTAACATTCCGATAAATTACACCTAACCAGTTGGTATGATCATTTGTCCATACAATGGTTTTGGAAAGTATTGAATTTTCATGCTTGTAAGGCTGATCACATGCACCAGCTGACGAGCTTCTTTCCTTGTGAGACTTCACACTTTCAAAATTACTTACCTCATTTCTCATACATAAGCTTCCCTTTTGGCTATCTGGCATAACATCATCAGTCTGGCTGCTTACGTTGTCGCAATTTTCGCTGTGGTGTGATCTTCTTAAGCTTTCACTTCATATTCTGAGGTAGCTCTGTTAAAATACTTGTCAAATGCACTATCCTCTCAGCTTCAGCCTTTTTGCCTAGTTCGAATAGCCCCTCTTTTGACTGCCACTCCATGTTTTGGGCCCTTGACTCATAGTATTTAGCTTATTGACGGAAAAATAACATATTCTTAAATAGATAGCCCAAAATCAGCTGTTAACTAACAAGAACTCCAGTGCTATACCTGCCTATCAATATGTACTTCACATGTGTAAAATGGTTACAGTGAAACCCGCTTGCTAGAACACCAGTTAAAAAAGTGCAAACTGTTATTTGAGCAAATTTTTAATATCCCGGAAAAGGTTAAAAAATTCCTTTCTCTTTCAACATGAAACAAGTATTTTGCATAGGCGTCTGCATAGTTTTTTCCAGGGGAGCAATGTGAACGGATGTTCACAAAATGCTTTACCCTTTCTACACTACAACAAAAATCCTCCATGTTACAGTAGCAATAGCAACATATTGCGTTTTGTTTGCAGCACTAGCGAGGATTGCAATAATTTACGGTTTACACAGTACGTTATCTGCAGATTTTCAACGCAGGGTACTTCCTTTAATAAGCATTGCCATGGTCTTCAATGACACCACAAATTATGGCTTTTTTACCTAGCAAGCAGAGCTGCATGCAGATATTTTCAAGGGGGTGTAAAATGATTGTAGCTTCATACAAAACCTAACAACCAAACATATCTTTGAAAATTTCAGGGTGGGGGCAATTTCCAAGTTGACCTCCTCCTGGTTGCGGGATCTGCTAGCAAGACTTTTCTGTGTCACTTAGAAACAAGAGCTGCAAATTTCTGGGATCTCGTCCAAAGGGATCAATAAAGCGTTGGTTGTCTTTTCAAATTTTTTCACCATGAATGCTCATCATACACAAACCGCACAAGTAGACCTGAATGTTGACACAACTACGGATAGCTTACTAGAATTAGAACACCACACAGGCTTTACGAATTCAGCATATGAATTATGAAAACTTTCTGCACCAAAAATAGCTTTGCACTCAGTATTCACTCAGATGTCAGAACCAAACCGCTTAAGACGTGTTTCAACATGCCTACACAAACGTATCCTAACAATCCGTGTAGTTTCATACTATGTGGAAAAGAAGCCTGCATTAGTGTAATTTGACACTTAGGCACATCAACATTGATTTTTCAAACTTGTGGAAGCATTGCTACAGATTCACTCATGTTTTTTTTCCCGCAGTACAAATGTACGTGGTTTATAGCTATCAGCAGTCACATCCCGCTGCATTACCTGCAAAGGTCTCTGTGTTCAACAGTGCAACAAAACGCCTGCTACTGCAACATTTAATACAACACCTGCTAACATAACATGGAGTGAACCTTTGACGATTTGTTGCCATGCTATTGTTTGGCAAAAAAAGACTAACTTTTGCAACTTGCCTCTGCAGGTGAAGGCGAGGACATGAATGAACAGCAAGCTTATCACTGTGAACCTGGCTCTTGTGCAGTGTGAGTGTCATACTGGCGAATAAACTGACATTGCAATAATTTTGAATTCAGTTAATTGGAATTAAGCTGTTGACTTCAGGTTTTCTAGAAATTTGTGGTCCTTAGTAGCAATTTCCAAGGGGGGGGGGGGTAAATGCTTGTTTTCCCCCTTGCAGAGGCCCATGCTGATTTAATTATAGTTCCTCTTCCAAATTTTCTTCTGCAGCGTAAACATTAATGTTTAGACAGCCTTTTTGTTGCTAAGAAGTTTTTTATAACGGTGGTAACATACTCTGTTGACGACATCCCTCACAAATTGTAGCAGTAGATTTGTTATTAAACTAGGAAACATTGTGCAATTTGAACTGCAGTGGGATCTAAAATCACACAAAAATATAATTGCAATGCCTTCTACCTCTAATTGAAATTTATTTTTAAATTTGTATGCATGGGGTAACATCGAAATTTAAATAATTAATCCTAACCCTTGTTTCGACAGTTTCTTGAATTGGCATTAGACACAATGTCATTATATATGTAACCCCAACAATGATCTTATACGAGGATATGAAACCAATTGAAGACGTTCTGCTTCATCCGATATGTGTACTTCCTCACCTGATGTGTGCATGCCAGCACTGTAATATGAAGTCATTGTTCCATTATTGAACACATTGAAGTTGATGATGAATTTATCACTTCGAAAAATAGAGATTTAATGCGCTTTTTCATAATTAAACCTAGACACCCAGGTTCACTGAAAGGAAGATCCATCTGCATCAGTGGCGCATCCAGCCTGGAAAAAGGGGGTCTGTCACGGAAGGGCAGCTATTGATACCACTTTTCAGCACAAAGCCACACTTTCTCTTAAGACAAGAAAGCGACTGATGAATTTTGCGATGTTTCCAAAGTATTATATCGGCAAATTTCTGCAGATACACAATGTATCGGCAATATCTGCTCATAAAAGCTGCTATGCTAGTTCTCTGCACGGAGTGTTCCGAAACCCAAGTTGCTACTTTGTCTATGATTAATTAACGTAAATTCTCTCAGGGTTCCCACGCATTTTGAAAAATTATTTTCCATGCTTTTTCAATACCCTTTCAATACTAAATTACAAAAGTTCCATACCACGCCTTATCTTCAATTTGTGAAATTCCTAATTATTCCTAATCATGGAACTCAATTTTTGCACATTGCACAGCACTGCACAAATAATGAATTTCTTTACTCTCAGCAAAACCATGATAACATCCAAAGAACAAGATTTGAAGAATTAGTGGCTGAAGACTTACTGCACCAATCTAAACAAACCTAATGCAGTTGAGTTGGTGTGCTTTGTCTACACACCAACACGAGGTACCAAAAAACTTGAATGAAACTCACCACAAAGGCAACAGAGCACTGTAGCAAACTACATCTACACCAGAGGTCTCAAACACATGGCCCGCAGGCATTTTGTGCAGCCGGTCCTACTTTTTAAATAATTTATATTCAAGTTATTTAGTTTATTCATCGGTGTTTAAAAGTGTCCAGCCAGTGAGTGAACAAGTTCCATTTGAATAAACATAGATATGGCTAGAAGTGATTTTTCTATAACTCACTCTGCGAAATTAAATGTAAAAGCTGTTTCTGGTAAAATTCAAGTATTGCAATTGTTGCGTCAGAGTCATAATGCGGCGCTCAGGAAGTGACATTGTGGCCCTCTGATTACCTAATCAGTTCTCATTTAGGTCTCAGAACAATTTGAGATCCCTAATCAACATTTCGTACCAGCGACCACTGCTGAATGTATCTACTCGGCACTACCTAAATCACATAACATTTCTTTAAGCTGTTCATCTAGATCAACAAGAGCTTTTTCTTTGATGCCTGTTGTTTTTCAGTTTGATTGTGAAAGTAGTGTCAACTGACTTATATAAACCTTCTGCTCTTTTGCCAATTCAGTGGCTGCTTTGTGAAGAGTTTCCACATTCTCTTGCATTCTCTGTTCCTTTATTTTGGTTTCTAAAATTTTCTCTTGACTGACTTCCTGACTTCTTCCTCAGCGTCTTTGTTTTCAGCCGGATATACAAAGTATCGAATTCTTGCTCCACGTACAGCTTGTAAAAGTTCTTTCCCAATCATGACATTTTTTAATCCTCCCAAATTAGTAATGTGCAGTAGTCCTTCTCCAACCGCCTTGCAATGAGATGTGAACCACCTAAATTTCACACAAATTTTTGTTCTTAGAGAAACCAACAGTTACCTGTCCAAGTGATAGCAGCAACAAGAGCTTCGCAACAGGCCAGAATTCACAGAAGTTGTTGTCACCATACAGATGTTTGAAAAAAAATGACTTCTAAACAGAAACAATTGTCTGCTTGGACGCAAAGGAGTTATGGAAACCCAGGCAACGTTTCAATTTAGCTGGGTTTGCACTTTCAATGTTTAGCTCCTTGCAGTACTGGGCAAACCATGAGAGATACCAGTTGCGACCCAGCACTCGCATGGAATTGTGTTGATCATCTAACAGACCATAGCCCATTTAAAAATGCAAACTGATTAACTACGCAATAATTCGGCCTTCAACTTTAAACCATGATAGAAAATTATGAAACTGTAGAGGGGTGCCTGACGAGACAACCGATTCAACAGGTGTTAGTTGGTGTCCCAGCGCTTCAACTTTATTGCATGCAATTGTCCAATGCTTGGCCAATAAACTCAACTCAAATACTAACTTCCTCTTGAAAAATATGAAAATCTGAAAATGTTGGGGCCAAGATGAAAAAATTATCCAACTGGTTTAGATGATATCACAGTTTCGATCTTGGGAAAATCCAGCTTGAGGTAGACGGAAAAGCTGGTGAAACTTTAGTTTTTTTTCAGTTTTTTTTCAAGTTGATGTTCTTTGAAGAACTACTTATATTTTACATAGAGTAATGCTGCTGTTAGCAGAGTCCCTTACAGTCCGATCTTTGTACAGAGGATCATGAAGCCACAAGTTATTAAATCTGGAAAGATTGCAAAATTGAGTGAATGTTGCTGCAACACAGTAGATTAAAACTGTAAAACCCACTAAATCACCATTTGGTGCAGAAGAGATCTGTTTGTTACGCATGTTCCTTAAAGTTCACTCAATAATAATTTTAGATTACAAACAATATAAATCTATCCATGCAATAACAGACCTTTTTACTAGGGCACTTCTAATATTTTTTCCATTTGGAATTTCCATACTTTTTCAATACCTAGGGGACATTTTGGCCAAATTCAATACTTTTTCAAGGTCTTGAAAACCGATTTTGAAATTCAATACTATTTTAATACCGCGTGGGAACCCTGTTCTCTGCACTGTTCCTTATGGCACGCAGCCCTCTGATTGCATCAACTAATGCGTAATATTCAGATCACTCCGCAGTCATCCCAATACACCGGTGTATGACGTAACATTCCCTTGCAGGTTTTGCGTGGTAAGCAGATGGCTGCCTGCGAATAAGGCCATGGTTTTTGACTATCTTAATGACCCAGGTTTGCGCAGAATTGCATGTTATATGCGTCTTCACCACACTGAAGTATTGTCTTTCAACTGTGACTTGAGTGTTGCAAAATATTAGCATAAGTTATCGGCAATCAAAAATAACAACAACGGTAGCAGCCCAAAAAAGCCTTATCGATCAAGCTCTATCTAAAATCCAATCAGTTGAACTTGATTAGTAGGGCTAGTAACCTAGCGAAATAGAGTAGATAGTGGTATTGACCTCATTGTCAAAACACACAAGATTTCCAAATCATCATTGCTTTTGGTCACAGCGCATCACATCACAATCGATGTTTGTTCTTAAGAACATGGTGCTGAAAAGATACTGAGCTTGTCCAACATTCAGAAAATGTCAGCCATACAGCAATGAGAGCTGTTTTATCCATACGTATATGCAATTATAAAATCGAAGCTGACAGTCAACTGCACAACTACGTCTGTGGAATGCTGTCTGTCAAAGATGGCGGTGTTATAAATATACTTGCGAAATTACTGCAGAAAAGAACGATTGAGTTGCAATTGCTCTGATGATTTTACATCGTAATGTAAAAAAGATTTACTCGAAATCAATATAAGACATTTTTCGCTGAATACAACATCGTCAACTGCTCAATTCTAAAACGAAATATTTTCGAAATACAACGCTTGACTGATATTTTGCTCAGATAATGCGACCACAATTTTGGAGGCTACCTGCCGCGCCTTTCATTATGGGGAATTCCTCTTAAAAATACAGCTTCAGTTGAAATGAACCCACATTACTTGGCATGACGCTGAGGAAGGCCTAAACTTATTTGATTTAATTGTAACCTAGTAGGTGTCAATAGCAGATAAAATTTAGGCCAAAACTGCAAAACAAAATGATCGCGATTGGACACTGTGTCCTTGCCATGAAGCGAAGTATTAGTAAACAGCTCTGCATGTGCGTGGCTGTGTATATGAGCGTCTGACAGCTTTGTTTGTATTGGAGCTGGCACTGCTAGAGGAGGAAATTCCAAAACACGTGCGTTCGACGCAATATCAATTTAAAATGTTGAAAAACGTGAATTGTTCATGCCATTGTGCAAGCGCCATTTAGACAAGACACGAAGGCAGGGACGTTGTTGTTTCGTAATAGTACTATGCAACATTAGAAGGGAAATGTAGGCTGTTGCCTGTTCCAAACGACCCGCATTAGAGACCTGCAGTGACAGCATTTCATATTTTATAATCGGTTTTACTGCTGAGTAGCCTACCTGCGGTACAAAGGGGCCTGTCATGACAGCCAAACAGACCCACTGGATGCGCCCCTGATCTGGATGGAAAAACTCTACAGTGGAAGCCCTGGTCACATGTGAAAAACCACCTACTCCCGTAACTTGAAGTGAACGTTTGAGGATCTAGTGCCAGGTAATTGTCATGCAATGAAGACCAACAGTACAACAACCAGCTAGCAAGTTTTGCAACCTGCCTGTTTCCACAAGCAAAAGAGCGGACATTGGCGAATTGCATTCTCATCATAGCATGACACCAGAACAGTGAACCTGGCCCTTGTGCAATGTCAGTGTCATGCTGCCATATGAACTGTGATTGCAACAATTAAATCAAATAATATGAACTTAGCTGCTAACTTCAGGTTTTCCTAGAAACTTTTGGTTCTTAGTCCTAATTTCCAGGGGGCAAATGCCTGTTTTCCCCCCTACAGACGCCCATGATTGTAAAGTGATTGCAGATTTCTCAAAACAGACAAGTACTGTACTCTCCTCTGAAACTCCCACGAAAGTCATCACACCTTTCCACTTCTTCAGATTTTTGCAACATTTAATTTTTAGGTTATATCTCAGAATGTTTATGATGCCAATCTGTGTGAGATTGATGCCATGATCTTTTTTTTGGTAGTTTTCATGATGCAGCTTTAAGCACAAGAACTATGAACATCATGAGGCTTAATTTTACGTGAACCATACCGTCACTTCTATTACTTTTTAAATGGTTTAACTGTTAGTATTCATTAACACCATTGGTGCTGATTGACACATATATGCGTCATTCGTTCAAATACACAGGGTGCGGAATGACGCATATTTGCGTCATTCAATCAAATACGCTGGGTGCAGACTGACATATATAAATGCCAACGCGATAACTTTTCGCATACTTGTTTGTTTGCAATGCAATTTTCAACAAATATTCTTCATAACTACACACATTATTCCTGAAAATTTCATACAAATTGACCAAAAACTTTCAGGTTTGGTCTTCTGGTTTAGTATCAAACCATCTTGCTAGGCCTAGGCTACAATACTTTTTCAAAAAAGTTAGGTGCGAACAGTTGTTTGATGGCACATAATAACATTTTTGTGTTCGTTTGGTTGCAATGAAAATTTGCAATAATGTTCTCCAAAACTACCCACATAATCCTTGAAAATTTCAAATAATATGAGCAAGAACTTTTTTAGTTATGCAGTCTGGCATCCAGCAAAAGTTTGCTAGGGCTAGGCTACAACACTTTTTGCAAAACACTTAGGTCTTGACAGTTATTGCGTGTGTAAGGATAACTTTTTTTATAGTTGTATAGGTGCACAGAAAATTTCTACATATAACATTCATACCTATACTCATCATCGCTGAAAATTTGAAGTAATTCTAACTAAAAGATTTGGAGTTAATTACATTCGTTTCGTAGGTACAAACGCGCATGGGCTACAAAACTTTATCCTATTCAGCAGGGTTGAGCAGTAGTTCTGTAAAGTACCATAACTTTTTCAAACTAAAGTCTTTGCAACCTAAATTTACAAGAATTCTCTTCGGATTGTTATGCATTTTGCCTGAAAATATATAAAGTAGTTTTATGTATAAGTAGTTTTTATCTTTTATTAATACTGAAACAGACTAACTGCATTTTCACAATATAAAAAATACAAAATTTGTTTACTGTTTTAGTAAGAGGAAAGTTGTTCATGGAAGTTTTTCCTGCATTGAATACTGGTGGAACTTGAAATTTACTTGATAACTTCGCAGTTCCACTGAAAGCAGTGCACGAACTGGAAATTCTTGACAAACTTTCCACAGCCATTGAGGGATAGAATCCTGCACAGAAGATTTATTAAATTTCATGCTGACACACCAACAACTAAAATACAAAAAGAGGCTTGCAAATGACACATGATCTAATATGGTGTGAAAGAACTAGGTGCACTCACTTACACACCTCTCTTGTTGTCACAATCAAGCGGAACACTGCAGGCTTTAACAGCAACAAAATATGAAACAAATAACAGATAAAATATGGAACTTTCCAAATGCTCAGGATAACAAAATAATGATCTGCTTACAAGCTGTCAATATGAAAACTCTGAAAAGAGCAGAGAACATGAAATATTATAAATCCATAGCAATGCTATCTTTCTCATGCAAAGCTAGCATGCTGATTGATCCTTTGTTTATAGTATGTTTTACATATAGTATGTTGAAATGGTCAGATTTTTGTTGTCTAATTGCCCTATATGGTTAATGAGCGGTCCGGTTCTGAACATGATTTGCCAAGTCAATGCCCTGAATGAGCCAAAGTGTTGGACACCTTGACAGGAAGACGTCTCGTTATGAAATGCACATGGTCTCATTTACTACGTTTACATGTCAAGCGACGGTCCGCCAAAACGAGACAGCCCGTTCTGACGTCATTGTACTGTTCGGTTTACATGTCTGAAGTCATTCACATGAGGCAGACGCGTCGGTAAACATCCACT
>JGI24159J19872_10009347_pt1 | contig 12842 bp, 10 predicted proteins | sample Ectturendosymbi4_FD_19872 | JGI IMG/M metagenome (IMG submission 19872)
TGTATTTAATGTGTCAATAAAAACTTTATGAAATACTGATTAACATAAAACAAACCTCATTGCGATATCTCATCATTTCACTTTTTCATAATTTTTTTAAATTGTAAAGAGACTTTATGGACACCCTGTATATTGAGAACGGAATATATATAACATCATTTCTTAAAATCGCTGTCAATATGTAGATACATGTACAAATCGCAAACGTTTGTGGCGAAAGTTTCCCGCAAATATTAATAGTTGTTTCTAACGATTCTTGCCTTCAGTGATTTGGCTTGATTTTTTGAAGATCAACTACGCAAGTCTCCTCAAACATCAGTGGTTTGAAATCAAGTGTTATTTTGCCTCGGCTCTTAATAGCGTTTGCCAGCGCCTTTCAAAGGCAACGGCAGTGACTTTAGCTTTTCCAAATCTCACAGACAGTCTTGTGTGATTTCATTTGACAACGAAAATATTGCACTTCGTTCAAAAAACATGACTGTAGCCCAACTCTTCAGCAAGGGCAAGAACTGCTCTTCTTCTCTTCTTCCGCAGGTGGTGGGCTCGACACATCAACGTTTGCAGTTTGACCACCACCTCCAGCAGCAGCAGCCGATTTTTTCACTTCGGGAGGTGCTGCTTGCTGCTGCTCGGCGTCCATTGTGCACACGTACTCACGCATTCTCCGCATGACCATGTCGAGGAGGGCGTTAACCGCTTTTTCTACGTTCTTACCCGTTGCAGCGCTGGTTTCAATGTAGGTTATGCTGAGGAACAACAAACACACCTCGACATTACGCGAAGTATATAAATATTTAGATGGATATATTGTTACTAGTACTTCCATAACCTATGACTAGGGCAACCAATTTTTTGACCTAAAAACTCATAATTTTGACTTTATTTTGACCTATAAATTTCCCGGGTTTGCAGTTGCAAAATAATTCAGCCTTTGGTGTTGAGGTTAATCCAGAAGCATATGCATGCACTCTATGCTTCGAAATTTTGAAAAATTTGGTTGTTTAGTTTTGGGGATGATGAATTGATGAGTACATTAATAACTACAGTTGAATAAAACCTGAGAACATCATGAAGTTGAAACGCTATTATACGCATAATGGATTGAGCATTTACCAAACCAAAAACCACGTTACTTGCCTTACCACGCCTTTGCAAGAGTTTCCTGCATATAACATTCAATCGTCTAGTAGTAGGCAAAACAACATTGTTACGTCAGAAATCGCAACATCATTATTACAGAATTGCAACTAAACTGGCAAAAGCATATCAATATCTGTTGTTGTAGTTTCAATAAAATATCGATAAAGAGAAAAAAAACTGTGCTGCAAGAAAAGTTTGACCCAACGACAAATTTTGACCTGATGATAAATTTTGACTTTTTTTGACCTAATAACTTGGGATTCCCTCATACTATGAGCGTGAAATTTGGTTTGTGGACATTTCATAAGCTTTAAAAAAGGCAGAAAAAATTTGACTTTATTGACTTTTGGTTGCCCTACCTATGACGCACAGCAGATTGTAGTGAAATGTCATCACTTCAAAAAGTAATTGCAGCAAAATGGTATCATCAGTAGGAAAATTTGCATTCAAGTTTCGATGGGGAAAAAGAACGCACATACTACACACAGCTATCGGAGTATGGCCTGTCAAATTTTTGTTGATGAAAAAACACATCGATCTAAGGAAGGAAACGTCTTAACACTGTGTAAGCACTGATTAGTGCAGATCGTAAACCTACTGTGTACAGGCCCTGGCAGTCTAGGAAATTCAATTTCCAGCGAATCTAAAAACAATTTTATGAACAATTTCATGAACAAAGATGGATTTGCGCTGTCCGAAAATTTGCCTTTTAAAACAAAAAACGCAACCCACCATTAACGGACTGTGGCTAACTAGTGCCACAGCGCAATCTTTCAGCACTACACATTCAGTCATTGATTTGTTGAACATGCTTCAAGAGAAATGCTGTGCTTTTCAGATCAAATGTTTTTAGTGCTTTAATAGTTAGGCCTAGTATGTTCAACCAATCATTCGCAGAACCACAAATTTGCAGACAACAGACACATCGCAAAATCGGGTATCGTTTTAATAGTTTTTCAACAAGACAAACTTTTAATCCTTCCATTGAATGGCAATTTTTGTACAACTGTCCATACTCTATACTCTTCTGTTTGGCATGAATCAAGAACACCATCTAAACTACATATTTCACAAAGCAAACGTTACATGAATACTTCTGTGCCTATATGATGCTGTTTTGGATACTGTCATACTGGACTCGTTAAAACAGGGCTGGGGAACCTGCGGCCCGCGTTAACATTTAATATGGCCCGCATCAGAATTTTCATTGCCCAGTTAGAACACAACATCGCGTCAAAACGAAACCCCATGACCAGCAGACAGTAAGTCAAGAGGAGCCCCTCTAGTTCTTTGACATAGTTTTCTCTCCTTACTTTCCTTTTGAAGATAAAGGTAGACTTTTATGATAAAATTAAATAATTTTCGCGGCCCTCAGCAATATTCCACAATTTATGCGGCACGTGATAGTAAACAGGTTCCCCATCCCTGCGTTAAAAGATGTGACATTTCTTCGTTCGGGCATTTAAAGTGATTGGTAGCGCTTCACTATCCTGAAACTTATCACGCAAAAACTTAATGCAAATCGAACTGCTCCGTAAATTTCCAGGTATAAATGCCACATGCTACTACTCTTTTGAAACCAAAAACATATTTATGTGCTTTAAACCAAAACTTAGAACCGTTTCTTGATGCAGCCAAACGTAAACCTCCTTTCCAAAAAATGGGAGATATTTCCAACTCATTTCGTAACAAAAATCATTATTGTTTCATTTATAAGGGGATCACTGTAGCACAACCATTTTAGCCCTCCCGACATTGCACACAACACAGAATTTTTCAGCAGTTGACCGAAATGCTCTTCCACTGCGTCATGCCATTTGCGCATTGCACCTTCACTAACAAGCAATAAATAGAGTACAGGCAACAGCAAAAGTGGTTGTTTCGATGCGAAAACTTTGCTGCAACGAAGTGGTCAGTGATAAAAACTCGTTTGAAAAACCAAACACATTTCTAACAGAAGAAACTCTTGTGTAATTTCAAATAGTTAACCTTTCTGCTGAAAACGCGAAAGCAAACTTCGAGAAGAACACTAATCTTCAGGGTATCATTCAACAACACCCTGAACGTAACGCGCGGAGAGAAGTCTCAGTCTAATAAAGTTATCAGCTTGATAAAAAGCTAACAAATCAACTTAAACAGCCCTATTGTAGTTGCAGGGCTACAATGACAGCTTTTTACTGTGAGCGCATGTCGGTAGCCATCAGGTTATTTGAAGCAGTTCAGCTGTCTGACGAAGTCTCCAATGTTTTCCGAAGCTGTTTTGTGCTAGTACAGCAGGTGAATGGGTTTTGAAAAAAACACAAAATATCGGTTCACGTTTTTATGGTAGAAAACGTAGTTTGCTTTTAAATCAGAAAACCAAATGCTGAATGTCTGACTTGTTACTATGATGAGGCGTTCATGCTGCAAAGTGACTTTGGAATACTTCTTGGAAGCATGACGCCCAAGAAAGTCTTAAAATTTGCACATTTTCAGGAACAAAGATGCTCTGCATTATCAACCGTGTTATCTTGTTTGGAATATTCTAAGAGGGGCAAGTAAATATGGTGCAGCACCTTGACAGAGTCAAGTTTCTCGAAAGCCGAACATATGCATCCTTGTTTCTTTATTGCCCCCACTAGTAACTGGTCAGGATGCCGTCAGATCCTTCTAATCTTATGCCACGTAAATGGAAAATAGACAACAGTATCGTGTATTTATCCACTGTTTGAAAACAGTGTTCATCTCAACCTGTCAATTGCAAAAATATGAAATAAATCTGGCAAACCAGTTCCGCTCGAAAAACTATCGTCAGTATCGGTAAACGCACAGTTTGTTTCTCTGTTAAAATACCAAATATGAAGTTTCTTCCGTTTGTGGGACAAATTACCCGAGATCTTTAGCTATTTTCTCGGCATCGCTGGCTTTAACTTCCCGTTCTTCCAAGTCGCTTTTGTTTCCAATGAGAATCGTGTCAGGGTTTTCGCAGTACGCTTGGTCCTTGAGTTCATCTTCGAATAACATGGATATACATTTTATGATGAACTGGAGTGCAGGCTGCTAACGAGTTAAATTGCTAATTAAATAACGGAAAAGTCGAAAATTTCACAATTACCTACGCGCTTATTAGAAAACTTTTAGGATGTTTTTCAAAAACGTTGCTCCACTGCAGCTGCGGCATTTCTTAATAGCGTTTGCAAACACATTAAGGGCGAACCGAAAAGACACCGAGGGCTGCACAATATGAAACAGGCAAGAAACGTTTACGCGGGTTCGCAACGAAATCTGAGGCAAGCAATGCGACCGCAGATGTAATCGCATGACATTAACCGCAGGGAAGCTGACGAGCAGACTCTGCATTTTGAAACATGAAATATCGAGAAACTGGTACTCAACTCAGCCATTGCCGGACAGATTGGAAACTACTTTCTCTCGACAAGTCAAACAACAGAAGGAAGCCCATTGCGTCTCGAAAAAATGCTTTGGTCAAGCTTCGGTACCTGTAATGNAAAGCACGTTATTGACAAAGCTTGTGTACGCAACTGAAAGAGATCAACGCACAAGCGAGAACAACTACACTGCGCCTAAGCGAAANTAAAAGCAAACCTGGAATTGTAAATCCTGCACAAAACGAATTTGCAAACCATTTTTTGTTTTCGATCTGAATGCAGCGCTCTTGTCAGTTGTTAGATTTCAAGAGCAATTGTGGCCTGAAAAGCTGAATGCGCGTGGGCACAAACGTGAAGCTGGGTTTGTTCGACAAAATATTGCAAGCGTTTAACAGAACAAACTACAAGAGTCCCTGACCGTTTGTACCTGAAAAGGATGCTGATGAGGATTGCTTGTGCATATGACAATGACATGATGAAGTGTGAACCGGTGTGTACATAAGTTGTGTGCCTCGTCGCTAGTAGTCGCTACTGCTTCGATCTCTACTTACTTTGACGGGATCACGCCAGGAACACGAGCTGTCTGAGAAACCTCTTTGGTCTTGCTGCTAGTTAAGCAAAGCTTGAGGAACTCGGTAGAACGAACCAAAATGCCGCAATTAACACGTTGGTAGCTGTGCTTGCTTTCTAAACGCTTTAGTCATTCCTTGCGAAAGAGTGACGTTTGAATCGGATCAGACCAGTGGTCCTTAGGGTTTTTAAGCCCAATACTCCAAATCCCATAGAACAAAACTTTTTGAAAAAATTTGGGCTCAATTTGGGCATATTTATCTCATTTATTGTTTCACCTTAGGAAACTTTTTCTGTTTTTCGATGGCGTTCTTTCAACCCTGACGATAGCGTTATAATCAGGCTTCACTGTACAATACATCTCTTATCCTGATATGAAATACTCAATGCCGCCAAAATCTAATCTCAATATGCCCTGGATGTATTGCGGCCAACTTTAATAACCCGTGGATTAGACTAACGTGCTGTTAGCCTAGCCTACCCCGCCGTGCATTTGTACGTTAGAGAAACCTGAAAAATGTCTTTATTCAAAAGTCAAACCTCCAGCCCGCTTGATTTGTAAGACAGCAATCTCACTCTTACTTTTGCTGATTGGTAACAAGCACAGATCTTCGATCTTGATCTTGCCAGTGCGCGTGATAAACCGCCATTGGAGCAACGAGCACTTTATCTTGTATGCAGCCGAACCACAGGTTTTGCAGTTTGTGCGAGAATCTACCTATACGAGAATGAAGGTAACGACAAGAGTCCAGATATTCTTATTGCAAAGTTGAAACGAAAGAATGTCATTGTTAACGTTGCCGGAGCTTGAAATATTGTGAGTATTTTTGAACTCTATTCACTGCAGTACTCTCCAGAGCTAAAGTCGGAAATTTCCACGAGAAAGATAACATCATTGGCGGCAAGGTCGCTTTTGCAGCACCGCGTCCTTTGATCGATTCTCTTTTGCTCGCGTACGATTTGACCTCGCAGTGAACCATACGATTTGACCTCGCAGTGAACCATCAAAATCAGTGAAGTAAAGTATCGTCACGAACACAGGCTGATGAAATATCTTTCAAGTGGATAAGGTTCAAAAAGACTCTGTGAAACCTGCACAGCAAACAAACTGAGAACGGAGATGTAAACTCATCGTCTTTTGTCCCTATGATTAACTGACAGTTGTTTTGTGGCAAGAAGCACAAAAAGGCAAATCATGTTGTCCCACATATGGCAAAACATGTTCGAAATGCCAAGAGAAGAGTCATTTAGCAGAGAAATGCAACTGAGGATCAATGCAGTTGAAAATATAACTGAAAGTTGCCCCTCTGATGATGATGAGCACTTGCACAATGCAAGTTCAGGAGAGAAGTCCACTGACTGCTCTTTTAAAGCAAAAGTGAATAACTGTGATGTCCGATTCTAACTTGACGCAGGATCTCATGTGAACACCATTTGCCAGAAATTTTCCGACGAGAACAAGTCCATTCAACCTCTCGTCAGTTTACTTAATGGATTGGAATAAGACTACCACGAAATTTAATGGCGGAACAACAACGCAGGTGCGTAACTTTAAGAATGGTAATCATACGCGCAGCCAGGGGGGCAAGGGGGGTATATCCCCCAAATTTCTAGCATGTTTTGTCATTTTGTGCTTTGATAGGTGGTTTCCAAAAGAAAATACTGTTACTCGCTTAAAGTAAAAACATTTGGCCGCCCCAAAAATTTTGGGCCGGCTACGTATTCGATGGTAATGTGTTTTACGTACATTTAATCGGCGTGAAAAACTCGTACAAATTTTGTGTACAGTGCAAAACTTGAACGTGATTTCTGTGAATGACGGCAGTTTAATTGCTAATGTTACAAACTCATCTGACGTAGGTGATTGGGTATTCTATCGTCGAATATTGAAATACTGTTGTGCCTGAATGCGTTGCAGTGCAGAAAAGCGCCAATTGCTCTTGAGAGTAAGTTGGAACATACTTTAGATGTACTTGTTGAACTCAATGTTTTAATTTTGGTTGATGAGCCGACTGCCTCCGTGAGTCAAATGCCAATTGCTGAAAAGCCTGATGAAAGCTTACCAATTTGCATTGACCCTCATGTATTGAATATTGCTCTGAAGAGAGAACACTGTAAGTTGCCTGCGCTTCATGCGACATACTTCCAAAACTGAGTCATGCTAAAATATTTGGGAAGTGCGATGTATCATCTGTTTTTTTTTGTCATATGGAACTGGATGAAGAGTCCAATAAATTGACCAAAATGATAACGCCTTTTGGTAGATATCGATGGAACAGACTACTTTTGATTTGAAAGTCAGTAGCGAAATTTTTCAGAACCGTGTGAATGGTGCGGTTTCTGATCTAAATAGTGTGTGCGCTGCTGCTGGTGACAACCTTGTAATTGGAAATGGCAAAACCATGGCTGAGGCAGACCTTGACCATGACCGAAACAAACAGCTGCAGGAACGCTGCGCACAGAAAAGCTGAATGCGGAAAAGGCTGTAGAGAAAGAAAACCACTGAACTCCCTCATGGGTCATCGAAATTGCAAAAGACACTGAGCTTTACCAGGAAAAATTGGTGCTATTTCAACCAATGCTTCCACCTGAAGATGTGACAGCTGTCAAACGCTTGTATCTCATAGTGCAGTACCTAGCTAAATTTTTCCGAATCCGACTGGTGATTTAGAACCTATGCAATGATTGAATTGAAAAAATGTACCAAGACAATGGAATATTCAATGTGGGCAAGCATTGAAAATTTTCAAGAGAAAAATGACTGATGTCCCAAGCCTTGCTGCGACCGCAATGAAACCTCTTACTTTGCACGTTGACAGTAGTCAAGATGGTTTACGTGCCGTTTCTGCAAAATAGCAAACCCATTTAAATGCTTCTCCTGCTCTCACTCCACAGCGATTCTTCACAAACCTCTGAACCACGCTCGAAAACTCATGTAATCTCTGATCGTGCGTCTGAATCGTTATGACTTTATTTTCAGCTGTGCACCAGGAAAAACCAGAATGCTTGTTGACGCTTTGAGTCGTGCTTATTTCCCCTGCGACCAAACCAATGCCTCTGGAACTCGTCTAATACAAGTCAATACACTACACAATGTTTCTGACGAGTGCCTTGATATAATGCGCAGAGCCATGCCAGATAGCACTGAGACCAAGAAACTTCTCAGAGGAATTAAACATGGCTGACCTGATGAAAACAACGAACTACAGTACATCTACCTGTCCAAGTCATATTTCTGCATTCGTGATACGTTTATTTTTCATGATGACATACTTCCGAAAGGTAAAAGAATTTTGATTCCTGACTCCCTTCGTGCTGAGATGAAAAAGTTGCTACTTTTTTCTGATATTGGATATGCGAGTGTGATGCGACGTGCAAGAGACATTATTTTCTGGCTGGGCATGAGCAAAGAAATCCAGCAAATGGCTGATAACTGCCACATCTGTTAAGAGACAAAGCCCAGCAACCAGAAAGGGCCCTTGTATCAACACGGCGAAGGAACAACACCTTGGGAAAAAGTTGGTATTGACCTTCGTGAATACAATGGTAAATCGTACCTTACCACTGTTCATTGTTTTTCAAATTTTGCTAAGACTGACATGTCAACAAACCTGTCTTCGAAACAAATGATACACTGATTTAAACGCCATTTCCTCTGATGCGGCATCGCCCGTTGTTTACATTCAGATAAAATATTCATGCGTCACGAATTTGCGAACTTCACGCGATCTTGTAGCATGTATGATGCATAATACTTCGTCGCCAGGCCACCACCAGTTTGCAAACGGCAAAGCTGAATCTGCTGTGAAAATGTCAAAACCGTACTTCTCGGGACTACACAGAACAGTATCTTGCATTGTTAGAAATTCTCAATATTCCACGTCAGGATGTGAATGGCAGCCCTGTGAAAAATGTTTTTGGTTTAAATAGTCACTCTATCTTGCGTGCGACTTTGCAACTGTGAATGAATGCGATGTACATATACGTCGCTAGTGGCAACGCCAAACTCAACAATGGAATGACAAACACACAAAACCTCTGAGTAAATTGCATGTAAACCAGCAAATTTAAAACACTCTCAACATCCAAAACAGAAAGAATGGAATAGATGAACTATTGTAGAGTGTATTGGGCCTCGTGCATACATTTCCAAATCAATGTCTGGTCGTAAGAAACAGTGTGCATATTCCTTGTATCATGTATGAAGTCTAGTAGTGAAACTGAACACCGTTACACAAGTGAATTGTTTTTATCTACTCTTCATTGTGATGGTGCTCGTGAGACCTTGCCAATGCGTATCAGTGTTCATGTTCGAGATTTATTTTCAAGTTCTGCAACTTCAAAAAGTAATTCTTCCCATTCTCAGCGTGATAGACGACTCCCGGTATAGATGCATGACTATACTGTCTTTCACAAACTTCGTGTGGCCGGGTCACTTCACTCTGCCGAGATTTTTGCACTGCGTTATTTTGAGTTTAGCATACATTGTCGAAATGTGCTTATCTTTGATCGTGACTAGCTCTCACAATAAGAATGGATGTTAAGGATTGCCTAAACAATGACGTAACGATATATGAACCGATGTGTACATAACTAGTGCGCAAACTCTGGCCTTGCAGGTAGATAAGAAAAGGCTTGAGATACGTGACAGAACCAACCACACCGACGAAATTAACAGACGCTGTTAGCAGCTGGATCTTCTTTGCATCTAATATGTAGAGCAGACTGAATGTCGTCGCGGCGCATCAAAAGGGGGTGAAGTTCCAACACATCATTTCTCCGGAGGATCGTTACCAGTAATTTCCTGTCGACAACTGTGATACTTCTCCCGGAAGCTGCTCAAGCTTGCCTGCCTTCAGTGAGCCGTCAGAAAATGTTTCCAGCATGCGTATTTATCCAGTGTTTAGTCAGCAATTTTGCCAATTAAGAGCTCTTGTGCAGTTTGCCATTTTTAGCTGGAGATTCTGTGCAACGGTTTTCACTCTAACATTGGCGGCAATCGTGTTCTGGAGATGGTTTGTATCCCGCAGCGTAGACAGCAAACTAATTCTCCTCAAGACGGTTGTTTGTGAGGCAACAATGACCAACGAAACAGGTGTATTTATATATTTTAGCACCTACTTGAAATATTATACGCCCAGACCAGTGGTTCCCAAACTGGGGGTAAATTATCCCCCNGGGGTAATATGCGATTCTTCAAGGGGTAACGCAAAATCAAAATCACATTGTTGTTCTGNATTATGAGCGATCACTGCAATAGAAATTTTCNACCTGAAATGCAAAAAATTTTTATTGAGGGTAATAAGACGTAATAGATACCTTGATTTGGGTAATGGCTCGACCAAGTTTGGGAACCACTGGCCTAGACCATGTAATCATACCGATGGCTAATGATATTTGTGATTTTTATCGGATTTTCTTGTTGAAATAAACACCAATATGACCTTGGACGTGAAATGTAACATGAACTGCAAAATCTCTGTAATGAAAACGTCAGTTTCACACAAAACGATAAAATGGACACCGTGCAACCTTCTGAAAATGCGTAGTATTTGCTGTGTTAGAGTATATCGAAAACAAAGCTCGTTCAGACAACACAGGAGTCAGGGAATGGTTTAAATAGCACAAATCCCGTATTGCGAACCTTTCTTGCCCAGCTGTATCCCACAATTGCAGATGGATTTTCTTTTTAGGATCATCTTCACCGTCTTCCGGAAACTCGTAAGTCTGCGAAACAAATTTCAATAATGCTTCAAAATCATCGGAGCAATTAAAGTCAACAACAGGTTGATTGCGTCACAAATTGTATTGACTGTTGGAACTCAAAAACTGTTCAGCGTGGAAAATATGCTGCATGAGTGTTCACGAGGTTTAATAACATACAGTAACATGAATTTCATAGCAAGTTGTGTGTAAGAAAGTTGAACAGCAGGAAATTTAAACGTATGTACAATTTCAATGGTTGCAAATATGATTAAACTTTCGTTATAAAAATGATGTTAACACGTAAATGCTGGTACAATTTTTGCCGACTGTAAAACTTTGCACAAAGGATTTTCTTTCCGGGTTCATTTCTCAATCTGAAATGGGAATGTTTATACTGTAGTTTACTTAATCTTTTCGTATTGAGTTGCGCAGTTGAAACAGCAACGACACCTCCAGGCTTCGATTTGGCTGCACTGCGTGAGTTCAGCTGTTTTGCAAATGAAGCAAAATACAGCTGTAGCCTACACACAAGGGTGATCAAGGAAGCCATGGCCCTACGCGCCATATTTGATCTGATCTAATGAGTGTTTCGCTCATTTCTGTTATGTCGTCCAGACCCTTCGATTCCAATAAACAACCTTCCTCTTGAAACGTTTTATGTTTTTTTCTAAACCTGCACCGCAGTTAGTGCGTTTTTATGTGATTCTCTTAAAAATCCTCACTTTACAATTTTGTTGGTCTGTGTTCGAGCATACCGCAACAAATAACGAGTTTTCTATTAAAATGAATGCCATTTCTGAAAGATATAGTAAATGCATGAATCATAAAACAACAAAATGTACGTTGTTAGTACAAACGCTGTGAAAGGTTAAGATCATTGGAAGCAAAATATGGTCAAATTAATAGATTGTATAATGATAACAGATTTCTCGGAACATCCAGTAATGTCTTTTAGCAAATTATAGACAATCTTTCGAGCTTAAGCGAACCAAGTGCATCCATAACCGCATAAAGTCTGTCAACTGCTCAGATGTCGGATCTTTGTTGGGTTTAGAAAAGAATCAACATGTGACTCTCATTCATTTGTTGTACATTCTTCAGGGAATCAGTGGTACTACTGTACGTCAGGGTTACCTAGAAACTCCTAGAGATTCCTGATATCCCTGTACTACATTCGCAACAATTTGCGTTCTTTAGGGTTAGGTTTATATCTAGAAAAAAATTTAGGACTCGGAATAATGCTCGGATGTGTTTCAGGAGCAGGATCTTAAAATTCTTTTTGGCTGAATTTTAACTGTACAATTTTCTATATTTTCAGTCGGTAAACAACCAGAGCGTGTGCATATTTCTAATGTAATTGACCGCTTTAGCTTGCGATCTAACGCCGGTTTTTGTTTCCAGCATGTTCCCAAAGTTCAGTAAGCAGCAGAAGTAGAACGTCAAATGTTACTTACCAGCTTTTTTATTCGAAAATCGACTCCGACCGTTGCTATGAACTTATCCTTAAATTCTCCATCGGTGTACTGATGAAGAAAACATGTTTTCCCGACACCAGTATCTCCCACTAGAAGCACTTTTATGAGAAAGTCGTAATCGGTGTCCAAGTTTTCTTCCACACCTGAGACAAGGTCACATCGCATCACACTATCCGCTGCTTCTATTGACTGAGAAGCACGGGTTTTGAAGTAGCGCTGTTTCTTGAATATCAGAATATTTTCGGCTATGATGAGAAGGTTCGGTGGTCGTTCGTGGACACGCATCAGTAATGTCAATTGCGCCTTTGACAGCAGCTTGGTGTCGATTTGAAAATAAGTCTGACATTATTATCGGCACGTTATGGAACGTTATTTCTAACTGCTAATTTTCAAGCCAGTAGACACAGTTTTAAACAATTTCTGATCTACCAACGATTAATAATTCGCTGTATACAACAGCCACATCACCTTATGAAACAGTATTTGATACTGAAAAGTCTGTTTTGTTTAGAGAATTTCATTATTTGACTTTGCAATCTTCCAAAACTAATGTCGTTTTGAATAAATTTGTAGCTTTTTTCAA
>JGI24159J19872_10009348_pt1 | contig 12841 bp, 12 predicted proteins | sample Ectturendosymbi4_FD_19872 | JGI IMG/M metagenome (IMG submission 19872)
ACTGACAGCCATGTCGTCGTGCATGACTGACACAGCCATGTCGTCGTGCATGACTGACACAGCCATGTCGTCGTGCATGACTGACACAGCCATGTAGCGTTGCATTCGACCATCCAGCACTTATCGATCGATTTGTCGCGTAAGCCTTTATGTGGGTTTCATTTGTCGGTAAGGTGGAAAACTTAACTTAAGCGAATGTTTGACAGCAAGCATTGTCTCTCTATTCACCAAACTTGGCAATTCAATTTTGATTTGCGTTTGCGCGCGATGTGATGTGTTCATTGCTTGATATGCGGCTTTTGCAGAACAAGCGCATGTTTTCGTTCAAACAAGTTCTTCCCACCTTGTCTGTGACACTCACAACCAGTGAAAGTTTCTGGACCTGGAGCTCATTGAGCATCGGTTGGGTTTTAACATTATTATCTTCGTGGCGAGTGCGTGATCGTTCCCCCCCCACTAACTTGTTGTTGTTCTTATTCAGTGTCTCCCTGTGGTTCTTATTCACGTTGAGTTTGTTTCAACCAGTCCAGCAAAATATTGCATGGTGTGACTGAGGTGTATAATGATCGTCATCACAAACATGACGTATAGGTTGTAGGGAGGTTTGAGTGTGCATGTAACGATTGCTTTGTCGCTGAACGAGATATTAACGTCAAACGTCCTGTAAGCACAACCCCAGGGCGTCGTTAAAGAAACGGATATAAATATTGATGTACTGATATTTACACATCTGCAGCGTTTTGTTGTCGAACTATTCTGTTTTATCCGTTGAATAAGCCAGGTGATGGTCACCATCACTGATGCACCTGCCCATGTGCTAGCATGCAACAGTTTGGTGAGCGCGTGAATGAAAAGGTAACTTTTTCTTTGCTTTTCATCGGTTAGAAGCGGCACACGTGTCAAATCTCATCATTTTCATCGAAGGCATGGGTTGCCAATGCAAGTTGAACTCGTTTCGCCGGCAGATATGCGACTCTGTGATAAACGATGTCAGTCGCATATACTACCTTCATAGCACCCTCAATTGTGATGACGATCTGGTAAGTTTTGAAACCCACGTTGACCTCCGTGACTTCATTTGCATTTAACAGCTGTGCTATAACCGGCCTCGTATAGAAGTGTGTCTGATTGGTCAGTGCATGTCTGGCGTTCGAGTGTTACAAATGGTGTTTACTATCAGTGCGATGAAGTTCGGGTTTGCTTTGATGATAATGCAAAATACATATCGCGATGTGTTGCAATGCGTTACTAGTCTCTTGCTGCAATTTCCGAATCACCTGGATTTTACTTGAAACGATCAGTTGTTGTCTGTTTTTGTTTTTAAAGTCGGAAGAATAAACTGTTGCTTTACATGGCTGACCCATGACCATATCCGTGCAACGGTTTCCTGATATTAATGTTCTGACGACCTGACCTTGCTTTCGGGTGGCTGTAGTATACTGGCGGAATGCTGTGGTATGAATGTTACTGAGGTGCAAGCCAGTAGCGCAGCCAGGAATTTTGTTTGGGAAGGCCCAGTCAATGACGTCTTGAGTCCGACTGTTCCTTCCGTTTATTTTGTAACAGTTTAACAAGTTTGTTTCGAGGGGGCATGGCTTCTTCAGCCTCATTCTGGCTGCTCTGCTGGTGCAGGCATGTATCTGCAGATGAATAGTTGCGGTCGTGTTCATAAGAGGCACCTGTGAATTCAAATTGGGTTCGATTTGGAAACATTGAATGAAAAGCGCGACTTTAGAAAACTGCCTTAATATATTTTCGACGCTCCGATTGTTTTGCTCTGGCATTTAAATTAACTTTCCTCATTTAAGCCACATGTGAAAAGGTGGAAACGTTGGCATGTTCTCTTGTTTCGGATAAGCCACCCCTATACAGGCAGCTAAATGGCGGATCAGTTGCACGAAAGAAACAACAGTCAAATTGCTCGTGTTTCGAAGTTGACGGTTTGAACGTTTCGGCTGGCAAACATTTTCTATGGTTGCAGGCGTCCTCTTTTATATGCTCGAATCACTGCATGCTTGGCAGTAGTACGTATGACTCGTGTGTGATTGTATTCAACCACGCAGACAAAATATTGGGTGTACAAGGAAAAGCATGGCAATGTCTTATCGTCATCGACGGTAAACTATGAGATACAAGTGAAGCAGAAGCACTTGATAGCGTAAAGTTAGTTAATCCGCATGATCACAGTACTGGAAATGTTTCAATTCACAGGAATCTATCGAAGGAAAATAAGACGTATACCAAGTGGCCATTCGTTATAAGCAACACGTGATTTAACGTCCTACCCGTTACACTGCTGCAAATATATTGGAATTGACACGAAAAGCAAATAATTGAACAGTTGTAACCTTCGTAGAATCGCTGCGTAATTTTGTTTGCGTGTTGTCATCAAGCGACGTTCCCCTTGATTAATTATTATCGAGCCTCGAGTAATTGCCGGGCCGCATTTTGCTTCGTTCCGCATTCCCTGGCCACCGAGTTCTTTGAGTAGGGGATAAGGCGGAAGCACTCGCTATTCTGAGCATTACAAGGACAGCGAAGGTTGGTCCGTTAAGAAAAAGACGAAAGGTCTTTACGTTTCTGCAGCATAAGGCTGTTTCTTTGAAAGACATAAGGTCTTTGATTCTTTGCAGCATAAAGCTGCCTTTAGCACAAGGCTAATTCTGAGATAGGACATAAGGTCCTCACAGCATAAGACTGGTCTTCATAATTTTCGTTTTATCACATTTTGTGAGCAACAATTTGCGGGCCACGTTTTGTGGGCTTGTTAATAAAGTTGGAACGTGCATTATACGAATTTTATGGTTCCCTTGATGTGGGCCTGAATTTTGAGTGTCAGGAAGCTACAACAATGGTTCATTAAGTTTGGATGATGTTGTACACAATCAAAATGTTTGAAGTTATAATCTACAGTAATTGAGGTTATCAAATAGGTGATAGTGAGAACAACAAATTAGCGGGTATAAACTTGTTGCTTGCATTAGGAACTTTTAGCACGCTATAAGTGTTTTTGTCAAAACAGCTTTCAAGTGTTTTGTGCAAAGCATCCGGGTTTCTCCTTTTTCGTTTAAACTCACGAATTTTTCAAAGTTTGCTTCGAAATAGTAAGGTGTAATCATTACTGGAATCCGAACAAGTTAAATCATTTCTTGTAGCAATCTGTTTTGTTGATCAAAGACACGTTTTCGTTTCAGCGAAGAGAAGTGTCCGAAGTTCACCAGATCGTTGAGTTCGACAATTTAATTTGTGGTCAGTCTCTGCTGGAAATGAATTCAGCCAAATCGTGTGAGTTTTTCCAGTGATGCATCGGGAAAAACAAAAGTCATGAATTTTCAAAAGTAAACAATTCTCTTTTTGTAAAGAAAACAGCGTCTCGCGCGTATGTTTTCTTAAAGTCAGGTGCCAGAGACAGGCTCGGATTTCCCATAGACTTTCGATGCTACAGCTTCAGCCTAGGGTGGCAGAACTTCCAGGGGCGGCAAAATTATTTTCGTAACTATTTTTGAGTTGCTTTGCTTAGGCAATTTTGCAACACCCGTTCTAGAGTTACCTGCCTGTCTGCTTTTCCTGTTGCAGTGCATTCCGGTGACTGTGAGGAGGCTGTGACTTGAATTAGGCTATCCACCAATCTGCTGGATATCATTATTTCGTAATTCCCTTTGCGTAAAAAGAGTGCGGCAAAATATCTAGATGTGGCGGCCTGGAGATCCTGCCACATAAAAAGAAAGTGCCCACCGATAGAGGGCGCGCATAAGTCACAAGTCGTTCATTGTGATAGATGGCACAAGCGAATGATCGAAATTAATTTATCCCTACTAGTGCAAGCTAAGGATTTGTAGAGTGAACTCAGTGGGTGATTTCTATTAATTCTGGTTGCTTTCCTTTTAGTTTATAACATTGTCCTTGCCTCAGTTCTTCAAGGTGCTGCAGATAACTGTAACATTTAGCTTATGGGCGGCCAGTCCTAGAATCTGGCCGTGACCTGAGATCATAGGCGGCCGGGGTCACATTTTTAAACCCCGCTGCTGTTCCAAAATTTTTGAATCCACATTCGCAAAATTTTCAAGTTTCAGAACCCGACTCCTGTTCAAACTCCGGAAAACATCGATGCAACCGAAGATCAGCAATGTTTGTAATTAAGCAACGACAATTGTGAAAACCATGCTGACTCCCGCTATTGCCAAACATAGAAAGTGACCTCGGATTCGGGTCCCGTTTTTCACAAATTTTTGTCTCTGATTCCTGAAAAAAACTCAGAATCCTGCTGCGGCGTCGACTCCGGTGCTCCGGATCCGTGGCCACTTCCGCTTGAGATCACAGAAAGTTAGGTGCGCCTTTCCCCGTTACGCCGTCACTGTGAGCCACATACTTTTTTTGACAATAACATTTGTTTCGTAAACAAGCATTTCTTCCAGATAACTTGTTTTTAGTTGTTGACTTTCCCAAGCTCCGACTTATGTTCACTTTTCTTACAGACATATTGCCATTCTTAGATATTCTTTTGCCTTTCAAATAGAACCTTCGATGAGCTCCTTACTTTCAATTGCGCAATGTGGAACGAGCCGATGATTCATTTAAGGCTTTTATTGTACATTAGTCTTTTCGCTCCGCCATTATACACACCACACCTTATGTCGACCACAGAAACTGCATATTTATGATAGGTTGACAAAGCATTATCGACTAAAACTCTTGAAAACACTTAAGCAATCGTGGCTTATAGTTGCACATAAATTTCGCTAAATTTCACTCCAAATTTAAACATTCAATTTTATGCAGTTGAATGATGTAAAAATAGCTTCAGTGAAACAATGTATCTGAATTCCAACTAAAAGCAAGTAATTCGATCTTGATTGAAATAAACTGAAAAGAAGAACAGCACGCAGAAACAAATCTGCACCGGGAAAAACAGAAAATTTGACTTCATCAAAATTACGTTTTGCAAAAGGTAGTTCTAGCTGAAAAGGTTGCTCTAACTTAAAACTTATTTCTAATGAGTCAGAAGGATGAAACACAAGACATTTACTATGACATCACAGCGGCAATGATTACCATGTCACAACAGCATTGACGACGACTGCACCGAAACTTAAGCTTTATGGAACAACAATGATTCCACATTGGGAAGTGCTCTATGCAAACTGGAATGAGGTTTACTTTTATAAGAAAAGGGTGTTGGAGGAGGCCATCTACTGAGCTCAGCGAACTAAAGGCAAAGGAATTTGCACTACAGCATGAGAAATGCCATCTAAACAACAGCGGGACTTCAATTTGGGTGCTATGAGGCAAATATTTACAGGAACGTTCTGGTCTAGCTTTGGAATCACAAAAATTATTGATTGTTTTCATTCAACTAGAAATCTATAATTCTCCATTTCGTATACATTTTTTCGTTTCACAATCCGGGAATTCTGCTACCTTTGAAATTTACTTCATACTACCACATGCTAAAGGTCGAAAATGATTATACATTTACTCTTCCTCGAGATTTATTCCTTTCAGCAGCCCCACAGCATCCTTCATTTCTGGAAATTTTTGTGCTGTCTGTTCCTGCAACACAGCAAGCTGCTCTTGAAGTTCAGCTGACTGAATAGGAAATTCTTTTTGCAATTTCGTCATCCACTTTCGCAGATTCTGCACCAAGCTCTCCCTCGGCAAAGCTGCAATTAAAACCGAAACATGACAAACATACAGTACAATTATTTTCACCTTCCATGCAACTCAAGATCTTGCCTTCGACCACAGACTTAGGCAACACCGGCATCGAGCGGTAGGTGATGAAATGGATGCCGATCTTGCACATTTGAACTAAGGTAACCCCGCGCGATGAAAACGCTGGAAACACTGCTCGTTTCTGCGACAAGGTAGTAACTACGGCTCCGCCTGGCATGACGCGGCTCGGATAAAACGCTGAGTTTATCAGTCAGGCGGCAGCGACATCGTAGCCTAACAAGTAGGTTTAGAGGGCTCATATGCCAATGCTTTTCGATTCCATTCTCAGCTTTACGACTTTCGTTTTCGTTAGGCATACCATATTTTCGTGATTGAAAATCGGGACGCTTCAGAACAACAAGCCTTATCAGACGAAGGTGGTTCATATCTTGTTTGGAGTATGTAGCTATTTTCGATAAGTATTACAGCAGGTTCACCTGACCCGATTTAAATTCTATAAGCTTCACTTTCACACCGACATCAAGTACAAAGTAGCGAACCACAACGAACAATTTTGCCCTCTTTTCCAGGGAAGCCGGAACAGCTGTAGGGCAGGGGGCAGTAAAAGAGTTGAGATCAATGAAAACGTAAAAATACAAAAAAATTGTTACCAGTAATGGTTGTTTCTGTTTAGCAACAATGTTGACCTCAAAAATAATAATATAGAAAATTACTCTGAAGTTTCTGGGTGTGCGAATAGCTGCCATAAATATGTTTCAAGTCGATCTCGATAAACCATGAAATTACCTACTGTATAATACTTCTATAAAATGGCATCTCCGCCCTGTTGCCCCCACTATGAAAGGTCAGGGAAAAATGTCCCCGCTCACCGGCGTCCCTGCTCATTTCTGTTCGAAGCATCAGTAGTAAGGGAAGAAAATTCACTATATCTAATTCTTGGCGTAGTTCAACAGCAATCATCGTGGCAATGCAAGCAACAATTATTAATTCACATTTTGTTGTTGCAATAGCAAATTTAGGTTCAAAAAAGTTTGAAACTAACTAAGAGGTTGCAATGAGAACTTCTAAAAGACTCTCCGTAAACAACATCGTGACACACAAAAGTTGCTTCTTTCGCTGCTAAGAGTAGATCCTCATCAGAATGAGCAGCTTTGAAGAAGTGTGTCACACGAGACCACGACATTGCTGTCTCAACAGAAGATTTGCGTTATAAGTGTTTGTCAATATCTGCGCGTCGGCCATGTTTAATTTAAATAACGGATAGTTCTAATTCGGCATAGTAATTTTTAGACAGGGCCCAAGTCGAAGCCTAAAGAAGACACTGATAAATAAAGAAAAATTATATCGGCCTACCAGTATTTTCAGAGTGATTCAATAAAATGAGAAAATGATAAATGGATTTTGCAGAAGGAAATGTGTTATAGGCAAATCATTTCCAGCCGTTTGTGTAGTACGTTCGTTAAGAAATTGTTTACTCGCTAGTCGAACACTTTTAAACAAAAGCGAATAAATTATTACATCAATAATGTAAATGTTAATTATTTGAAAATTACCAACAAGCATCGCGGGCCGCACAAAACGGCCTCGGGGGCCACATGCGGCCGCGTGTTTGAGACCCTGATCTAACACAACGAAACAAAAAAAATGAGATCATACATCACTCTTTAGCAAGTTGGCTAAACAGACCAATCACAGCCTGCTAATACTCCTGTAGGAAGGGGTATGCTGGTTGACCGAATGCCTAACCGGGGCTTTTGGTTGACTGACCGGGACGCCGGGACAAAGCCGTTAAACCGGGACTGTCCCGGCTAAAATGGGACGTATGATATGTCTAGTTTTGGTAGTAGTTGTTGCACAAGTATCCACACTTTTCTCTTCATATTTTCCGTTTTGCTTTACGTTTGGGCTTTAGGTTTAGCGGTTAGGTTTAGCGGTTAGGTTTAGGGGTTAGGTTTAAGGTTTAAAACTTTAGGTTTATAATAGAATTAGTCGAGTGCAGCAGAAACTTCCCTTCGACCCTACCTTGTCACAGAAACGAGCAGTGTTTCCAGCGTTTTCATCGCGCAAGGTTACCTCAGGTCAAATGCGCAAAATCGGCATCCATTTTATCATCTACCGCATCGGGCTTGACATTAACACTGGGTGGATTAGGGTCGACATTTTCATTGGGCGTTTAGCAACATTAAGTCGAAAACACTAAATCAAACTTTTTTGAAGTTGTCCGGATTTTCAGTGTTTATTGGATTTGAAATGGAATTTAGTCGATCTTCAAATGCTTTTTTCTGTGAAATGCGATTTTAGTTTCAAGAGATAGAATCAATCCTTTTCAGAGTGATCGTATTGATGAAAAACGAATTAGAACTGTGAGTAGTGTTTTCGTTTATGTTTTTGCGCGTACTGATCTATTTTTAATTGACAAGCTCGTTTCTTTAAAGCATCAGGCAGAAGCACATCAGCCCCCACCAACCGAAAAGAGGATGCATTGGCAAAAGGCCTCACATTTCGTATCATTTTTTGGAAAGTTTGTGAAAAGTTCAAAAACTTTGGTACTTCGTAATCGAGAACTATTATTACCGTATGTCACGGAAAATAAGAACCTCATTCTCAGGTTTCAGGAGTGGGGGTGACATAGGAAACAGGTCTACCAGATGTGCAGATGTTTAGCATCTCGACTGGCAATAACAACATATATAAATATTTAGATGATGACAATGCTACCGTCAGCAGTGCAGTTGAACCTCAATAGAAAAAAGCACTCTAACGAGAAACGACCAACATCGATGTATTCTCTGTCGAGTAGAGTTTGATTAAAACAATTGTTGTTGTATGAAAAGAAATGAGTAAAGATATATTTAAACATTCTATTGCGGTGACGTAGGTGATTCTGGACACACTAACATCAGCTTTGGTTAGCTTTAAGAAAGAGCGTAGTGAAATATTTCCATTGTTCCCAAATTGCACGGACGTATTGTATGTAATGCAACGTGCTTAGGAGGATTTCGTTGTAATTGTCAATTAAACAATCAACGCTTTGCTATTCCCGTGAACTACTCGTATTGCTTGTGTCGGCCAGCCTTAGGTCTTACGTGCCCAGAGTGTTTGAGCCAGTTTGGTCATTGGCGTTGTGTGGTTCTCGAATAATGTTGCACTTGCCGTACTTATCGTTATATTACTGCAGGTGTCGTGTGTTTCAGCGTAGTGTAAACATTAAGTGAAATAAAGCCTGATTGCCTGCCTTTTGTGGCCGTGCCTGATGTCAGGTTACTACAAGTCTTTTCGCGCATATTTACCAACAGATTTTCAAAAAAATTACCTCAATACACGAGGGAAGTTTTTTAGGATCAGCAGAGATTAGAAAATCATCCCTCATTAAAGGCTGACGCTAGCTCCTAAAATTTTTAACACTTTTGAAACAAGTTACGCTTCATGAAAAAAGGTTGTCAGCCTTCTCAAAAATGTTTTAAATTTTTTTGTTCCAAGTGAAGGCGTGATTATGCACATGATCACAATCAACTCATGAGCGAGGGCGTGATCACGCTCATGATCACGATCAACTCATGATAACCTCTCATCAGGCCTGTCCACCAATCACAAGTTAATGTAACGGTTGTTTTGTGATGGCCGTGAAACTGAACAACTCGTGAATTTTATCAGAAAGAAAACCATTCAAATCTTCAATTGCGCAGATAAGCTGCACGTATTATTCGCTTGATGGAATGAATTCGTTGGTAGATAGATATTTGCGACATTTTTCTTTTCAAACATTCGTTATTCTCAGTTTGTTAAAAGTAAAACCGAAGTCAGCGTTTCAACAACAAACTTTTGTTTCCTCTTTAATGTACAAAAATTTACGATGTTGGTTACACCAAACGTAAAACTCTACTTGTGCCCAATACAGATATTTGCAGTGCAAGTTTATGTTCCGTCCATTTCAGCATTTGTGCGTTCATCCTTCACATGTAAAACGTTGGTTACGTGAAACATTTTTTCTGGTCGTTCTTGACCTACGCGATGCTTAATTCAGGAGCCAACCTGCATCTTGTTTGTAAACTACTAATTACACTGAGACTGGTTTTGAGTAAAACTGCCGTTGAGGGACTTGCAAATGAACCATCGGATCCGTTTGACATCCAGAAAAGTAAAGTTAATGGGGACTTTAGATTACTACAAAACACTGTTATTGACATAACTTACAGCAAGCTTGAGGAAGTCCACACTGAGTGCACATGTTCGGGTTCAACACCCCACACGAACACCCCCCTTTAACACAACAAGCGCAATCTCTGCGGGTTTTGGTTTTGTCGAAGCTACACAGACATCCTGTGGTCGATTTCGTCCATCCGTCGAGCAGGTGTGGACTTTCTGCAAAGAAAGAAAGGGCATTTAGAAAATGGCCTCTTGTAAGCCCTGCACGTTTTAACAAAATATTCTAAACTAGTTGGTTTTGAAATTCAGGTCTTGCAGCTCAATGGGATGGATCACGAGCTATTGTTCATCAGAGCGTTGGCTGTCATTGTTTCACTGCGTTATCTGCAGAATGGGAGGAATGGTCGAAAAAACAAGTGATGGCCTCGTACAGTTGAAGCAGATTTATATCAACCAGTAAAATTAACATACGGCAACAGAGTCCACAATTAACCACATGGATTCATTCACTTTCGAGGTTTATTGATGTATCAAAGCAAATAAACGGTTCAGAAGAGAAGGAGCCCAACAAGTGTGAGCGTTGCTGAGGAGGTGGCTTCACACTCAGTGAATGGCCCTGGCTACAAATGATGTTTCATGTTTGTTTTGAAACAGACAGTGATCCATCAGCATCCATATGTGGTTTTAGTGATGGTACTCCACTGTTGTGATTTTAGCAAAATGCGATCCAAAAAGTTTGAACGTGCTAGCTTAAAAGTCTTCCTAATCAAATGCTATAAAATTCCAGTGTTTAATCAAGTTGCAGGTTGTATTTGTTGGTTGCAGGCAACGTGTACGTAAATATCTTTGACAATCTATAAATGACATCATATTATTTTTCACAGACCCTTCCCCTTCTCTTGACTAATACCTGAACAGCTTGCCATTTTCTGCAACCACAAAACAAAGACAGCTCCAAAAGACATAACATTCCCCGAATACTTCATCTGAAGACCGCTTATATTTTTGAATAGCAAAACGTGAAAGCAAACCAATCAAAATTTTCTAATTAGAAATCATTGTGACAGAAAACAGTGCCAGTTTTTCAACACAATTAAATCTTGAACGGCAAAAAAATCATTTCATTGTGCGGAAAACACCCAAAATTTTGAGTCTGAAAATTTTCTTCGTGTATCTCAGTGCAAGATCGAGCGAAGAGTGAGCGTTTTGTTCTAAATTGGAACAGTTCTTTTGTGATCTACTTATCAACTATAATGTCATGTTGACGTTCTGCAGCATTAAAATTACAACCGAAGAAGACAGAAGCTACGTTCATCATGAAGACAGTCTTGTGCAGAAAGCTCACCACAATTTGGTTTTCCTTCATCTGTAAACATTTCAGTTCCTGCCTTCATTTTTCCCAGAGAGTCGACGCACCAACAACTGCCCTTTGTGACATCACATTGCATAGGTTCAAAGCGTCCTTTCCGATCGCATTTTCCAATGTGGTTGTTCCTCTCAGCTCTAACTTTGATTTTACGTGTTCGGGCGTACAGGCATGGCGCTGCGTCCTCTGAAAAATGTGCAGCGTGAGATAAATCCGTAGTTGTTTTAAAAAGAGTTGTGACGCAACACATTTGATGAAAGAAAGACTTTCCTACCTAGCATTGAAAAATGGAAAAAATACACCCAAAGAAACGCGTGGTCTCATACAGGCCTGATTAAAGTAACTTGCGAAACCCATACTTGAAAACTGCAACCGAACAAGAAAGAACTTGCAATGTTCCTCCGAAGAAATTATGATGTCTGGTTTAGTGTCCATTGCGTGACGTTTGAAAGTAAACGGAGAATATTGAAAAGTTGAGGATAACATCAAACAGCTCGATTTGTTTTAATCATGAGAATGATTATCACTTCGTTTTCATTTGAAAACACAGAGGTGCTCGAAAACGAAACGTTCGACAAAATAGGAAGTTGGACCGAGGAGTGGTCCGTCACCATAAATATTTACCCTCCGATATTAGTGATTGTAGAAACAAAATTAGAGCCACATTTAATTGGAAATTTCAAGGAAATCCTCGAAAAGTTTCCTATAACTTGTAAAATCTAGTGATTTAGTGAAGTTAGAATTTTTGAAAGGTTTTGCAAAATTTTTTTGCAAATTTTTGCAAATCTTTTCAAAATGTTTTTGCAGTTTTTTTCTCTCATTCACCCAAAGGTCACCATCCAAAGCAAAACCTACATTAAACTTGAAGTTCGTGAAAAAACAAAATGTTCACTGCCGTGCAAAAAAACGAACCAACATCACGGTTTGGACGCCCCCTAGCGCTAAACTGTGATGTTGATTCGAGCTGAAACAATACGTAGTTGTCACTCTTACNTTCTCTATCCGATTCGAAATTGATTGTTGCAAAGGAAACAAGTATTGAGAGAACCGGTTGCCTTAATGCCTAGAGGTGTGTAACCACGTCTACAACCCAAAGACATCCTGCTCACAAGGCAAAGCCGCAAAACAAACAATCTAAAACATTTTTACCAAGCGCAGATTTCTTGCATTCCTCGCCATAACCACACTGCACGCATTTCTTGCTTGTTTTTTCAGCACACTGGCATCCCCCAGAAATGCAGCAAGGACAATCGTAGCGAGACGGGTCGTAGTAACATTGACAGCCCTCAGTGCTTCTTGTCCAAAGATTCAAAAGTTCTGAAACAAAAATAAAGTCCTGTATGTTCTATATCAGTATTTCTCAAACTTTTTATTCCATCGCCCCCTTTTCACTCTCGACACGTCGTTTTCGCCCCCCAAGCCTGATAAAGCAAACACAATGTAGTAAATTTAAAGAATTTTATTTAAAGAAAGTAATAGCTGACCCAAGCCATCAAAAAGCTGAACTAAGGAACAGGAGCGGATCCAGCCAGTAATTTTAGGGGGGTGGTTTCAGCAACATTTGGCAGTCAAGGCTCATTATGCGTTCACTACTGTAAGGGAGATGAAGTATACTTCACAACACTGCTGTGACAAAACAATGGACGGCAAAATGGC
>JGI24159J19872_10009349_pt1 | contig 12840 bp, 11 predicted proteins | sample Ectturendosymbi4_FD_19872 | JGI IMG/M metagenome (IMG submission 19872)
TAAGACATTTTTTTGACGGCACATCTTTTGAGGTCTTGAAAGTGTAGGCCTATCTGTGACTTCAGGCCGCGAAAAACCTGATTTTCGCGTAGCCACTATGCAGTGGTGTTGTTCAAAACCTGTGGAGAGAGAACAAAATACGTTAGAAAAATTCATTATTCGTAAATAAACGTCAGCTACAACAAACAATTTAAAAAATATTTAGGAAAAAAAACTCCACATGTTGACATTCTTCACTTTGTAAGGTCGATATCTTCAGTTTCAAACACTAAAAATCTGAAAATTGCCGAATATGCTGACATTAATGTATTGCAATATGTTACTAAGTTTCGAATAAAATTAATAAGAGGCAAGAGGCAAAAAATTATGACAACCTAAATCTAAAGTATTGACAAAGTTTTGACAAAAATGATATAAATTTAACAAAAAAGTTTGACTCTCCTTTGTAGAATTTTTGCGTTCATTCGAGTAGTACACTCTAAAAAACGTTATTGGCAAACGTTCTGATGTAAAAACTGAAAAATCGTATTTTCTGAATTTTCGAAAAAATGCATTTTTTCGCCCAAACATTGTTTTCTTGTAACAAAGATGAGTGACCTATTTTCGTATTTGTGGTTCGCTGTGGAGCTTCCAAGGAGTCTAAGCCAAAAACTGCTTCGAAAAACCTAACAGGTAAGCGTTGAGCCAGTTTCTTGAAGACAAGCAAAAACTGCCAAAAATACCCCACGAAAAAACAAAAATATTGCATTTTTCTCAAAAAATTAAAATATAAATATGCCTTTTGGGAGGCTTAGTAGAATGATTGGTCAAAAACCTTTCTCACAATGTCTTGCTTGTCAACGTTGCTTCAGTGGTTTGCGGGATATCTTAAAATCCGCGCGGAAAAGCGGATATGTAGGATTCTGCATTCCATAAAAAACTAAATGTCGTTTTCATTACCGAACACATTGGACGCTAAACACTGGTCTCGCTTAGGGCGCTCGAATGCCTTGATCCGGCTCTGTATATGCTTAGAACTTTATCTGCTCAATGTTTTTGTGGTGTCTGTTCTTCATTTTTGTTAAGTTTGGCTAGAGGAAAATCTGTACAGCATTTGGACAATGATTTCAAGGAGTGAGTCTTATTTTTAGATTGTTTTATTTAAAATGTTAGTATAGCATAATCAAATGTCTAGTGCAGACGTTCCCAATCTGGCGGTACATGTACCTTCAGGGGTATATTTGCTTATCTGAAGGGTTACATTTAAGGTCAGCAGTAGAAAGAAGAAAGTACCAATTGATCATAATGGTAAAAATTAAAAGAGAGAAAAGTAGGTATAAAAAATAATAATGCAGCAATTACAAAATAAAGTTGCAACGAAGTCAATTGAAGATCCTATAACTAACATTTGCCCAACACTTATCATTCCTATTCTACAGGGTGGTCCATATGTCCATACCCATTCACATGTTATCATGCTGTAGTTTGTTATGCATATATTTTAAAAAAAATCTTGCTTTTCAGAGAAAATACATTATATATGAAAGTTATAATACATAACATTATGCAGCGAGAATGAAGGACAGCATACAAATGTACTGGATGCATGAAATATATTTGTGGGTATGAACTTATGGACCACCCTGTAGTTTTTAACCTGATTACATCTCACTTTTTCTTACATGACGCTGTCTTCATTTCATTTTCTGCGTGAATTATAAATCACTACAAATTTCAAAAATTTTTATTATGTACTTGGCTATATGTTCTGCATCGTTTTTTTTATGTTCTGCATGGAGTTTTTTGTGTTTTGCATCGAGTTTTTAATGTTCTGCATCGCGTCTTTCAACTTTCATGAATCGTTCTGCCACCCAAGTGGTTTCTACATCAGCTATTCAGGAGTTCGTGCTGGTACACGATTTTTAGTTTGCGATTGCAGATGTTGATGACTAAAAATCAACGGAAAATTTTCTCTCAAAGTTGTCATCAGCGATTAATACGAACCAACTTGTAGTTCCTGATCACACCTGCTTTCTTTTCGTTGTACATTTATTTCACTAGTTGTGGACAGCTGGTAAAGCTGTGGTGACAATTATTATGGTTACAAAACAAGGCATTTGCTGATAACAGACTCAGCAGCAAACTTATTGTTAAGCGTTACAATGAAAATGAAAAAGGAATTGAAAGTTGCTATTTTGGCAGCATGTGCGCTCAATTAAGAAAACAAAGATACAACACGATTTTGAGCTGAGTTACCAGAGGTCGTGATGACGAACAATAAACTAGCAAAAAAGTGTCAGAAAGGATGCGATGTCCGAGATTCTAATATCTAACGTGAAAATCAACCTTTGTTGACATCACGATGCATACTCCACTAGTTTGGTGGTATATGCAATGCAAATCATTTATTTTGAGTTCTACTGTATGAAAACTTCAACAAGTTCTCTAGATCTGCTTTACGTTTTCGTTTCTTGACGTTTCTGAGAAAAGTAAACACATCCAATTGCGGGAATAACGTTTACTTTACGAAAACACTGAAAGGTCTAACAGAGACAACATCCTTTGCCCTGCCCACTTTAAGCAAACAGTAACCGTGGCTAACAGCCGCTGTTGATGATCACTTGAAGGTTTCCAACGTTGTGTCAAAAAAGTGAGGAAGTCCTGGCTTACCACCACAAAATAGCCATTTCAATTCGATTTCAAAATGAGGAAAAGCCAATTCACTGATAAAACAAAAAACACCTAAAAACTAAATTCTGAAAACAAATGCATTTTATGTCCAGCAACGTGTTACCTTTTTTGATTGAAGCACCCCACTGTAACAGAATTTTCGAATGCAGTTTGACTATGCCGAAGTGAACAGAAAAAAAGTTGTGCAATTATAACTCTTTTAGCCTTTTAGTTAGTGGGATGTTGTTATACTGGTCAGAACTCACAGATTGACACTCACTGATGGCAAAGCAATCGCATTTGATGTCCAAGTGTTCATTCCAAATCAGCCTTCTTCGTAGGTAATGCCAGAAAGTACGAATTTTGTGTTCAAGTAGGCTACATCAGCACCTTGATTGTTTCAATATGCGTATGTTGGTTAACATCGCATCCTTACCATACTGAAAGTAAAAAGCACACGATAGCATTTGGAAAAAAATACTTACGTAGTAGCAATTCCAAGTATTTCTCCACGGGGAAACAAGCTAGTTTCACGTCACTTTAAAATGTAAATAAAGTAAAATCGATTTACACTAAGAAGGCCTCATCGTTATATGAACAAGGAATAATTGGTGATGCTTTTTTGACGAAATCGATTTCATTTTGAATTACACCATGAAATTACCTGATACTGGCTTCGTTTCTCATAGGGACCTTGCTGTTACTTGTTTTGAGATTCCATGTCTTTTAATTACTATTACACAACTGAAGTACTTGCAAAGTATAATACAAAGGTAAAACAGTCCAATAAAGCATGATGCACCACTTGTCGTGATGATGTACCGACTAATAATAAATAAATGTTTGCTTGCATTTGTTTGTTGGCACTTTAGAACTGTAATACCTTGTAACGCTAGGCCATTGCTTTACTTCTTTCCCAAGACAAAATCCACCCACCACATCGTCAATAGCCACATCACAGTTTAGCAGGTTTTTGAGAGTGGTCTCAATGTGTAAGTTGTCTGTCAGTCATTAAAGATTACTTCAGTGCGTCGTATAACTATGGTTGGTAACAAAGCAATTTCCGGTTTTCGAGACTTTGCATTTGTTGTAAAAATTATCACGGTGAAGATCAAAAGCACCGAAGATGATAATTATGATTTTTGCGACCATTTTGTAGGCAGAAACGCACAGTTGAGCCTTCCATTGCAGGGTTGTACTATCTTTCTTCATTTACTTAGAAAACTTTGGTATGATGTTGCTTTCTAGTTGCATGTAGCTTTCCTTCTACAAATAAGCAGGATTCGTTGTCCAAAGCATACCTTTTGAGGAAGGTAAGAAGCAGTGTTGAAGTTTTTCAGTGGATATCAGGAGGATTGAATCATCGCTTGGTTGAGGTGGAACGTTTTGCCAAAATCAGATAATATATAGCAGGCAAAATGATACATTAATACGCAATAACACGTAAAGGAATTTAAACATTTGATAAAAATGCAGCTCATGAAGGTCTTTAACTTTTTTCATCAATATTGTCAGGCTAGAAGTTGTTAGTGATACATATTTGTTGAATTAAATCTTGGCGTTGTCGTCACCGCAGTTTTAAAAAGCAACACCGTTTTCCTTATCAGGTATTCTTATCAAGATGTTAACGTCATTTCGCAATGCTTGCAACGCGTTGCTTTTGTTTTCCAACATAGCACACGTATGCCTTTTACGTTCCTAAAAAACTGAAGAAATGTAAAGGCTATTTCGAGGCTTGAGTTTCCTGTTTAATACAGACAGGGTAGGTCTGCATAAAATTACTTGAGATTACTAAGTACATTCAATCTCAGCTTTGATGTTGCTAACATGAAAGAGGCGAGGAAAATAGCAGAATTTGAAGCCTTCGTTCAGTGTTTCTATTTCAAAAATAAAAGTAACCCTGATGAAAAAGTTTGTAAGTCCTTTGAATAATTTTGCTGGCCTACAGGTGTAGCTCAGTGTAAGTTCTTTTGTTGTACAGTACAAGCTGCACATTACGTTTAATAAGTTGACTTCTCTTAGCAAGTAAGAATTTCCAGGTCAGCAGTCCAGGTTATTGGGATTTTGCAAGCCGATCTCCATCATTGAGTGGAAACCCGAGATCGTTTCTCATGACNGCAGTTGGCGGCGGCTGCAGATTGTTGAACCTTTGTTGATTCAAGATCATAAGCAAACGCTTAGGCAGACATACCCCCGATACCCTTGCGCATTTTATCTGTAGCGCAGCTTCGTAAATCAGCCGTGGCGTCACACACCATCGCCACCGGGACACATCCAGTGACTGCCAATTGGTGTTGATCGGAACTGGGTTTCAGGGCTGGATAACAAACAAGATAGTGGTTGTACTGACCGTATCGGGAGAGCCAAATCTTTTATTTAGCCTAAGCGGCATCGCGTAAGGATATGCATGTGAAAATTCTGCTTTCATTTAGAAGCGCGGGTGACATTTGCGTGAAGGTAGTGTATTTGTTTTGCAGATCCCTGCTGCAGCATATTTCGTTTCTGTAAAGAACGCTCAGCTGTTAGGGTAGAATGCAGTTGCACTTGGGGTTGCAATGCCAGCCGGGGAAAGGAACGTTATTATGTAAAGCTAACATACTTTGTGGATATTTGTGAACACAAGCTTCTTTGCTGGAAAAGAANAAGTGGCGCAACCAGGCCAAAATTTTTCGGGCACCAAATATTTTAACTAGCGAGCAACAATATTTTCTTTGGAACACCGCCTTTCAAAAGCCCAAAATGGCAATATATCCTAGAAATTTGGAGGCCGCTGTCCCTTTCTCCCCCCTCGGCTACGCCTATTAGAAGAAGAATCGGTGGCAGCATAGCTATTGCTATAACCGCGAGTTTGCAAAACTTGATGTTTATCTTCTGCCGCCTTCGAGCGTTCAGTTTCGGATAATCAAAAATAGTTTGTTTTTATTGAAGCTAAATGAAACTTTATTGCATAAACATGATTAGCTTTTCAAGTTAGTTCCAGTGTATTAGTCTGTTTGACAGTTTTTCAAATTGTTAGTTGGTATAATTTTCTTCAAAATAAACGAAAAACTGTATTTGCGAAGCGGACCGCAGTTACACAGTGATGCTTGCCATTGCAAAGTTCACATAACATTGCAGGGAATGTCAAAATCACACCAACACAAAATGCAATATCATTAAACTGCACGGACCATTGTATTCGCTGACGATTTCATTGCAAATAATTTTGCACGATCTTTTTTCCTGAAAGTTGAGCGATGTAAGCCCTTTAACGCCCGCGCCGGCCACTGTGATGGCCGGCACTTTTTTGGCCATAAATCGCCAGCCGCTAGAGCAAGACAGCTGTTCAATATCACTACGGATTCGGGACGTCTTCTAGTTTCGATTAAAATGAAGTTTTCACTGTTGGGTTTATAGTTCTCTGTGGGTGACGTCACAAGTGAGGGTGTTTTCAAACTTTTGGCCACGTTTATCTGGCCCTGGACGCCAACCCAACCAAACATTTTTGGCTCAAGTTTTGTTGGAAACTAGGCTAAAATCCGCGTCTTTTTGGATCTTGATTGACTTTTTAGCAGATCTGGAGCCAAAATTATGGCGTAAAAGCCCAGTTTTCCACAAGAATAATAAAGTTACACAAAAGGTATCATTGGCCATCTCAGGCCAAACTTTGACAGGCATAACCCGACAGCAGACTGAGCTAGTTAGCTGTTCAAACCCTCTAAGGACTCGTGAAGTCTCGTCGTTTTGAATAAAAAATTCTTTAAGTTTTGGTTTGGTGTTTCTGGTTGTAGATGTCATGATTGGGGTATGTTTTGCGGTTATTTTGATAACGTCATCGCCCAATCCAATGAGCGGATTTTTTGACTAAAAGTTTTATAGGATTCTAAACTATAATACGAGTCTTTAGAAACCTAGATTGACTTTCTAGCGTTTCTGGTTCTAAAGTTATACAATAAACTCCAAATATTTCAGGAATTGATTAATTTCCAGGGATTTCCCTGACTTATTTCCGAAAATTTGGCAACAATTTAGGAACCAGATACGCTAGAAAAGAAACGATACTCAAAACTGAAACAATTTTTTTTAGTGCCAACTACAAGACTTTTCCCATCTTTAGAAGGTTTAAACAGCTCTCTAGCTCAATCTGCTGGCGAGTGATGGGCAGTTATGGCCATGGGTATAATATACCCAGGGTCAGCGTTTGTGGGAGATAAATGTTTACCAATTTTTTGTTTTTGAGCCATAATGTTGGCTCCAGACATGCTAGAAAGCCAGTCAAGTGCCCTGAAGACTCAGATGAAAGCCTAGACTCCAAAAACATTGAACCAAAGAAATGATTGGTTGGGTTGGCGCTCAGGGCGAGTTAAAGTTGGCCAAAAGAACGCAAAGCACCCCGCTGATGAGGTCACCCACAGAGAACCCCAATCCAAAATCAAAAAAATTGTCTTTTCAATCGAAACTAAAAGACTTCCCGAATCCGCAAAGGGTTTGAACAGCTCTCTAGCTCTAGCGGCTGGCGATTTATGGCCATAAAAGTCCCGGGCAATCATAGTGGCCGGCGTTAAATGCACGGACCATATTATTTGCTGATGATTCCATTGCAAATAACTTCCACGATCTTTTTTCCTGAACTTTGAGCGATGTAAACTAACAGTTATCATGACCAAGCCTAGTTACGATCACCGATGCCATATTTTTATCATGATTCTAAACATTACTTCTTTCTATAGCTTTGTCGTTTTGCGAAATCACCAAAACCCATTAATGAGCTGTTATACCGTAGTATTGGAGTCCGAAGGCATCAATACTAGTACGCAACTGTGCATGAAAAGCTAGCAAACAAATGCTAAACAAATTTCTCTGGAAGTTTCCTTTTTCTTGAAATTAATTATCAAACGCTTTGAACAGTATTTACAACAAGTTGTGCGTAATCATGCCTGTACCGTGGATTTGCCATACGTGATTATTTACTATTGAGATTCGTTTTGAAAATATCGTGGATTTGATTCAGATCCGTCATAATTTGATTTGTTTTTTCATGTAAATCTATTGTTTTTTCTTTTCGAAAACAATAATGCCCAGATCCTTTTACACTTCAGGCTGTTAAAGTTCTTGTACCTATCTATATTCAAGAACGTACTTTCCACAATTAAAGTAAGCAAGCAGACTCAAGATTACATCAATTAATCAAAACACAAACCCAGAAATAAGAGCGTCTTTTACCAAGCTGACACATCTTAACTAAACTAGCTCACTTTAAGTAAGATGTGATTTCTGAGCTTGTGTTCTGATTTGTCCATTTTAGCTTGAGTTTGTTTGCTTTCACTGCTCTTGTTTTAGCCTTTCAACTTCTTACCCGGAAGCTTTGCTTGCAAAGTGAATGACTGAGGATAAATTCCTTGCGTACTCCATTGTGCAGGGCACGTACTTGTGTTATTACCATTTAGAGGATATAAACAGGTTCGGGATAGTACGTTCAGACTAGCAACAGATCTGGTACGATTTTAATATCATTTCAAATTTGTGGATAGAATAGGGTATCAGAGTTTCATTTTCCAATCAACATTGCTACAAATGCTTAGCACACATACTCCACCGCTGTCACAATTTTCGCGTTTATCGTTCACGCTTTACTGCGCTATCATCCCTAACAGCTAAAAAAGCTTGTAGCCGGTCACCGTGCTGATGATGTAGCAATGTTTACCAAAATGTCTGTACCATCACTGCCATTTCGTTTAGTTTGATCGCTGGGGGATTTTTACTAGGCTGTTCAGCACTTTGTTTTGTAGTGAACCGAGGATTGATATCCGTCAGCTGGAAAGTGATTTCTAACTGTTGCTTAGGAAAGTCGAGCTTGCGCAACGCGCAGTAGTTTGACACGAAGCTGCAGTGACTTTTTATAAAGTGGGTTGTGCTGAACGTTTCTCTCAGTTTTTGCAGTTCAAAATCTTCAGGTTTAACTAACAGCAAGCTCATTGTGTGCATCCTTTCCGTATGTTGGTGCTTACCAACGAGCTTAACAGGCGTCGCCAGTTATCTGTGGGTTCTATCAACCTGGCGAAAGAACTACGTCGTGCCTTGATAAAAACTAGATCGCGAGATCTATAGCGCTAGATCTGCAGGCTAGCAAAAATTCCTCAGTGTTTATACACAAAGCATTTTTAAAAACTTGGTTTGATAAAGAACTTTGTCAGCTTTGAAAACCTAAGCCATATTTGTTCAAGTGTGGTATACCTGTCAAAGCACTTTTTGACAAATACGATCTGTTTCTTTATGAAAATGTCCAATATGTTGTTTTAATTAAAACACCTGTCTGAAATGCTTGGATGCTGACATATCATTGTACTGTAAAATACCTGCTCAAGTTCAAGTTCAAAGCTTCGTCCGATATATTCTAAAATTCCACAAGCATTGCTAGTCCATTTTTCGAAAGCATAAATGTTTACATTTGGTACCGTATTTAAACTTGCATTGCCAAAGTTCGTACGGTCTTGCACGTAACGTTTTTAGGTGTAGTTTGCAATAACAAGTATCCAAGCTGACATGTCTATCCAATTTGTTGGGTGACTACAAACAATCTCTCCATACGCAAGTTAAGTGGGCGCACAGCATAAGCATACTATTGCGCGCGATACCATAAAGTACGACCCAGATGTGGAACAGGTTTCCTATTGAAAACTTATTGAATGATTTAATAAAAATATACAAAGACATGCAGAATAAAACTCTGTTCTTCAGTAGATAAGCCCTTGGCAATCGTACCGCTGAGGTACTTCACTGGTAGTTAATCATTATACCTTTCACATGCGGCTTCACACCTAGAAAGAAACAACGTTGTTGTGAAACCACGTTTTCTAGCTGCAGTTAACACTCTCGCAAAAGCAAAAATTAACAGCGTCGTAAGTGTCATGAAAAACCTTGGAGTTAAGTTAATCTTGATCATATGGCATAAACATTTATCAAAAATACTTGTGTTTATTTCCATTACATTTGCCGTATTTCATAGATCACAGGTTCACAAAATGGTAACTTGTCTGAGAAAAGTTGTTGTTAGGAAGATTGGAATATTTGCTGTCATCTTGGGTTGGATTTTGTGCTATTCCTACGACAAAGCCATGTTTGAGTTTGCTCAGTCTGTCAACAGCTGGAGAGTAGCAAACAAGTTCGTTAAGAAAACCAATTATGCCAAAGATATCTACAATCTAAACAGAAGCTCTCTGGGGTTTGTTGAATTATTCTTTTTATTTTTTTAAAATAATTCATGGAGTTGCTGCAAAATTTATATTGTGTGCAGTATTCCTAAACAAAAACATCTTCATTTTTCTCGACATTTCTACTGAGTCATAAATCATCTTCAGGAAAACTAGTATGAAAAACAAATAATAAAAATGTGAATGTGTGGATTTAAGAAATTGCTTCTACGTAACGTTACACAGTTAAAATGTGTGTTCAATACCACTAACGGAATGCAAAAACTATCAAACTCAAGATCCGGTTGATATTCCTGTATTAAAAGATACTCGAGCAGAAGTTCCTTTTAACTGACAAAAATTCAGACTGCATTACTAAGAACAACTTATCCAAAACCGACTCATTCTGAACTTTGCATTCGTCAAACAAGTTTCATTCCAAACCATCAAAAGATGAATCCCGTGTATGGGCAGTTACGCGATCGCAAACACGTGCGCTGGCATTTGTTGTTATATCTTAAATTAAATGTATGTTGATCATAACCGGATACCGCAAAGTATGACGAGACCTCTGGATCTTGAAATAGTTCAAAACAAGAAATCCAAACACCCCAGTCTTCTTATAGAAAAACCTCTAGGTCGCACAATACTGACATGCGACCAAGAAGAGATTTCTTGTGAAGTATTTGGAAAAAGGCAAAGATTTGTTCAACCCAAATCAATCATTTCTGTTCAGTTCGATTTACATAAGAAGCGAACAAATGAGAAAAATATTTTCAAGAAGAAAAACACAGTCACCTTCGCCGTTCAAATGTAGTTTACGATCAGACTCGCGTCAGTGAATCATTAGACAGACTCGAGGGTATTCGGCAGCAGAGATAGATGAACACAATGTTAGCAGCGCTCCAACCTATGTAAACATTTGCCAAACAATTTTGTGACAGCGCCGGTACTCCCGCTGTACAACATGCTTGACGACGAACTGGAAAGTAAATTTCCAGCACGCGTGACGCTGCGGCTGAAGTCATCACTACCAGTTGACCACCACTGCAGTGAGTTGTTGCGCAATGTACCTTTACTGTGGCGTTGCCATTCTCACGTATGGCACAGTTGATTTTGTCACGATGCAGTGGTTTGTTGCTGTGACGTAAATGCAACCTGCCTGCATCGAACGTTCCAGCATCTGTCACGAAGGAAAATAATCAACCAAAGGCTGTGGACAAGATGTTGATGTAATCCACACGTGTGCGTTTTTGAAAAACAACNAATCTGGAAGCATTTAAAACTCGCATCAATCAGTGCGCTTCCACTAGGTTAGGCAATTGCGTACGTAGCAAGCAGTTTGACGCAGTATTACCAACCTGAGCTTAATGTGGACAGTTCATCTAATCCGTTATTAACGATAATGGCCTTATTATATAATATAGCACCAGCGCCTTGAAACCTCACCTTCCCTTTTCTGCAACAATAATTTATTTAAACTATTATTTTCCGGAGAATGACTTAAGACTAAGTGGATCTCCGAATAAAACAACATGCTTTTATTTACTGTGGCTACACAACCCTCAAAAATCCATTTTATCATCTCATTAATTTTTCTGGAAAAGCTTGTGTTTTGTGAAGGAAAAGAAATATTTTCCTGTGAAATAAATAACGATCAAGCATTTGCCTTCTGCCAATGTCAAAACGTAATTTGTTTGCACCAGGAATTCTAGGAAATGTCCAGAATGGTGGGGTACTTCTCANTGCAAAGAAATCGCTCATGTTATACCATGGGAAAAAATCAAACGCTGAAAAGATCGTGATTCTCTCTGATCTTTTTGCATATTAGGCAAACCGCAAAGTTTTCCACAAAATCAAAGCTTAAAAATGAGAACCATTGTGTACAACTCCTNATATTTTACAAAATCACTGGTCGAATGCAATTAAATCGAAAGGTAGAAAATGGGCAGAGTGTAAAGAATCAATTGAATCTTTTGTTTTGATTTTACATTTTGCACTAAGTTATAAGTTATGATCAAAATTCTTTCTTTTGTAGCTGTTACATTTTTTAAGGCAAATCATGAAATCTTTTATTTTGTAATAGTTCCTCATCACATTTTTTAATTTGGCATCTTGTTAGTAGTAAGAATTCCGATTCGTACAATTCTTTTGTTGCATATAGCCTACACCTTTATCACACTTTTGGTTGATTACTGTAGATGATTGATTTTCACCTACCCGTGTGACTTAACCAATATTGCCAAGTGCTCTGCTTCCAAAAAGAGTGGATAGAGTTGCATAATCATATTGCTTTTGAAACATGATGTTGTGAATACAGAAGGTTTTTAAAAGTCGCACAAACACTTTTTCTAAACTTATTTGTGAAATGAACAACTAACCTCTTTTACCTTGTGCAGATAAACCAAGCTTAATGCTTCTTTCAAAGAGTACGGTGTTGACAAACTTTTGTAATTTCTATTACATTGAATAGCAGTTAATTTCTGGTCATCATCACTTCACAAAACAACGAGAGTCTGATAGAAAAAATCCTACCAAAAATATAATTCGGGTTTTACCCAGATCAGTTCACAGAACTTTTTTTTTTTTGCTAAAAATTATTGAGAGAGAGCAAAGGAGCATGTGATGAGTTGCATTACTTTGATTAATTCAAACAGAATTCGAAACAAAGCAAAGCCGAAAGTTATTTTGCTCTGGAAACCTATCTTCGGAGGACGCTATCTAAGCCCAAAGCCGGATGACTGTCAAGGCTGCGTCATCACCTACGAACAGAAAAGCATATACCTAGCCGACGCGGTCGTTTTCAGCTGTGGTGAGATCAGGGATTCCCCAGCAGGTTTGCCACTGGACCGAAGGGTTAACGATCAAAGGTGATTGCAATCTTGGAGTTTGTTCCTATTGTTTTATCAACAATAGATTTGCATTTAGTGTTCGCGGATGCTAGGACGAAATGAACTTGAAAAACGAGCAGAGGTTTCTGTTGAAAGATCAACGAAATATCCATGTCTGCTTTAATGTAGAG
>JGI24159J19872_10009351_pt1 | contig 12840 bp, 13 predicted proteins | sample Ectturendosymbi4_FD_19872 | JGI IMG/M metagenome (IMG submission 19872)
ATATTTTTCTACATCCACTCCCCTTATTTTATGTGTCATTGCACTGAATATAAACTATCAGCGCTCCAAGTTAGGCTATCGGAGGAAAATAAACTCAATGCTACGACACAGCAGTTCATAACTGCAAAAATATCAAAGTGCGTGTTAAAACAGGGGAGTGAAACACACATCACTGCGTCAGAGCAATTTACAACTGCAAAATGAGGCTACGCTAAGGTCTCGTCAAATACGAGCAGTTGCATATTGAAGGTATGCGGCTGGACTGGCTGGCGCACACCCTGGTTTGCAGGATCGAATTTTGCTAAACTACACAAGAATTGAGAATGCGGATAAAGTACGCAAGAAAACGTTTGCTTTTTGTGATTATAAAAGTCCACAGGCCTGTAACCAGGGAGCGAAGCCTCCCCTAGAAAAATTTTCGCCTCCCCAGGAAAAATGTGTTGGGCGTATTTTGAAACTATTGGACATAGTTTAAAAAATGTGTCCCCCTCTCAGAAAGCTTTTCGCCCACCCCGGTGTCCCAAGCTGGTTACGGGCCTCGAAGTCCAGCAAACGATTAGTTTTCCTTTTTCCCTGCTGAGACATTATCAAATGCCTGCATGCTTCTATGTTAAGAACTGCGGCTTTTGAGCTCGTGTAACAGTTTTATCATGCTACAGAAATTGCTGATGTAGTCATTGCGGTCAGCGCTTGCGCTGATCAGCCTTAGCAGACAAAATAAAGACAATTGTTTCGGACAAAGTGAACTATCGCGGAACACACTCTTAAACATGCGTAGTGGATGGAGGGTTTGCAAAAAGTGGTGAGGTGGTTTCTGGACGCAGACAGCAGCCCGAATTCCCACCAAAACATAATTATTACTTTTTGGCCCATTTACAATGTTCCTTGAAATTTGCATGCAAATGTATTCCGTGGTATTTTCATTCAGTCGACAAATTAACAAGCAAAAAGTATGCGAAAACAGTTAATATCCTTTGCGCAGGTAATAAAGTTTTGTAAAATATCAAGCGCAAGGGGGGGATTAACCCCAACCCCCACCCTTTGTGTACACCCTTGACTCTGCAATTGAGATTGTCAGATTGCTGGCATTTCCAGGCAGTTTCCACGGAACGTTTTCATGGCCTACCATCAGAAATGTCAATCAGCCGTCGCGTTAACGAAAGGGTCTGACGGCAAGCGCACTTGGATGGGGCGTGACCTGAACGCCTTTAAGCTTTGCAGTAACACGACACCCAGTCAAAATCATGTCAGTGGCAGTGGATAGTTCCGTGAACAAGACCAAATGATAGGCGGTTCAGGCGAAACGGGGCGACGTTGATGTACTTGCAAAGTTCTTAACACTGATGTCCAGAAGGTTCGCAAAGAATTTTAGTGCAGAAAACTGTAGCATCATATAAAGCTAGAGATCGAAGAACTTGAATGCGACCGTGTTTTGTCGCATTGCTGCGTCACAATTGACGAGTTGTTCGCATTCAACTCTCTTGTGCACACGGCGCACAAAATTCAGGGCGTTGAAGGAAGATCTTGCGAGTCTACAAATTTTCAGCTGTGCCGCCTTGGATTATGACACGCCAGAAGTGAGGTCATGTGATCCCTGGATTTCAGCACGAACTTTTCCAATTCTGAAGGAACTAGACACTTTCGTTAAATGCTGGCATTCAGTCTGCATTATTCAGAACTACGTCCACGTCAACAAGCCTAATTGCCCTCGCACAATCACATCCACCGTGAAAAATCAGTGAAAAAAAGAGATGTCAGCCTTTTTACACTTTTTGGCCTTTGTACACGTTTATTTTCAAATTTCTTGTGAGTTTGTTTATCTTTGTTTGAACTCGAGTTAGGTTTTTCAAACAATTGTATCTAAAGTTTTAGAAAAAAGATGTAACATTAGAGTGCTGTATCTCAGCAAATTGTGCTCTGGTCAAAACTTCTGCAGGGATGAAATGCCTTGAGGATGAAACGCGAACGTAAATGTGAATAAAGTTGATTACACAACTTTAGCTGCAGAGATTATTTTAAGTATATCATGCGCTGATGACATACGATGTTCTGAATATATAATGAACGAGACTAGTGTTGCTATATACCAGTGTTCTCCAAGCTTTCTTGTCACAGGGCCGCATAAGTTCGAGGGCCAGACATATTATGCAATGTGATTGTTTTGCGAGATGTTACATTCTACCAAATCAACAAATTTTTCGTAAATGTATTATTTTTAATTAGTGACAAAATGTCTTCGCGGGCCGGATTTGGCCCGTGGGCCGTAGTTTGGAGACCCTTGCTATATACCATTGAAAGAGCTGTAACATTTTGCATAAAAAGTGACAAGTACAAATGTACAAGAAAAAGAACTTGGATTTACCAACTCTTAATTATTTATCGACACTTTTTGTCTTTCAATCGTATTTTTCAATATCCGCTTATAATTTAGGGCTCGTTGCATTTGTCATAGGTTTTCCGATTAGTGAATTCTCCATGAACTCCACTTTGTTCCAAACGTTTAGGAACTTTGTTGAAGATGCCATGTAAGTCCTTATGAGAAATCATCGTCAAAAATGCAGACACTGATACGAAAACACATGCATGTTGCGCAAAAAGTTAAAAGAATTAATTATAGACTACGATTCTCGTTTTTTAGATGGTTATTGATGAGGTAGACTGGAAGAATGGCGCCGACCCCTCTGGTATTGTTCAAAGTGTGTTGCACACATCTTTCTGGTATTGTGAAACATGTTGCTGCTTAACAATTCTTAACCGACTGAAATGAGCGAAAATCCACTCTCGGTGTTTCTTTCGTTTTTCATACTTTGCATTGTTATTAAGCCAGCGTAAAAACAGACATTGCAAATGCTTATCGAAAAAAGTGGCCAACCTCCCCCGACAGAACGGCGGGTTCGCATTGCACAGTTGCACCAACCGAGGCGACGAATTCTCGCTTGTCTTCTGATCACTGTACCGGACGTCAAGCAGCGGCTTACGGAAAACTGTAGAGCGGTGACAGTCACGGCAACCCCGGTCTGGAACAGTGGGATCCATTACGCCGCGACAATTCGCCGAAATGTGAGAGTCGACCCGCGTAAACAAATGAAAGCTGAAATCCTATAAATGCCCCCCTCATTTGGCTCGCAGAAGGCGCTGGTCAGGGTCGTGTGATTAGGAAAAAAAGATGCCAACTCCTCGTCTGCACTGAACGAAGCCTTTGTTGGAAAGTATCGTCTCCGAGTCTGCTCTTCATCGGCTGCGATTCGCGAGATGCGCGTGATTTGAGGTGGTCTCAGTCGAACTCTAACCTTTTCGGCCTTTCGCATTGCTTAATTTATTATTCGCGCAAACCGGCGACGCTGCAGCGAACAGTGACCTCGCAGAGCGTTGCAGTGCGTCTCGTTCGATCAAATGTAAACAAAACAGTAAATACAGTGCTTTCCCGCCCGAGACAAATGGACACCAAGCAAGCAGATCAGTTTCTATGAATACCTCTCGTGTTGCTAAGCAACCGCCGCAACGAAAACAAAAAAAAAAGTTCGGCTGCTTTGGGAGGAAAGGTCAGTTGTTGAGAAGGTTAAGTCTTGCCTGCTCTTAGACAGGTAATGAAAAAGTTTCACATGCTATGACGGGGATCTTCAAAATACATCGCACAATTTATTAAAATCGCCATAAAAACTCCGCTAAACTTCATTTTCAGATCAGTTGACATCTGTGCAACGCGTTGTACTTTCAGACAAAACAAGCTGTGATTAAAAGCGAAACAGCTTTGAAAACTCTTTCTGTTTTTGCAGATATTAATTACTAGCGCTTGCACCCATTTTGATAAGTATTGCAGTTGGAGAGAGGTTTAGTAAGTGTTTAGCATGACTGCTGTAACCGGCGAAAGTCTCGAACTGGGTTCAACAAGCAAATTTGCAAAATGGTTTCGTCCCAGTTCGGAGTTCATTAAAGCTGAACGAGATCGACTTGACAGAGAAAGCGTCGAAGAGCGAAATGTTTCTAGCGGTAAGTATTAAACGCATTTTTTTCATATGTTTTCCGTTATGTTTTTGACTAACATCTGTTCACGGCAAACAAATAGTTGCAATCTTTGAAACAAACCGCGGTTGTCTATCAGAAGCTTCATTACACGAACCTGGCTCGTCAGCTTCCTACTTTATCTTTCAAAGTGGCCGCACCTCGCTATATTACCAGAAGTGCTTAGAAATATTAAATAAAACTTTTGTTTTTCCTAAGCACGGAAACTGCAATTTAATGACAGCCCGAAATTTCAACTTAATATCGTACCATTCGTCATTCCTTTTCTTCAAGAGTCTGTGTGTGTTTTTTCTGATACTGGTCTGGTCACTTCGTCTTATTAGCGTAAGACAGAACACAAAACTTGTTTCAGAGGAGGATCTGCAGTGAAATGTTTATGAATTTCAGCCTTTCGATTTTCTATTGCTCTCCATTTTCGAACCACTGCAGACAAAATAATTCATATGGACCTTTTGTAAAGCAATTGATCTTTGAATAATGCATTTGTGAGTGTGTTTGTGTGTGTGTGATTCAGATTTATGTTATAAAATCTGTGGAAGTTTCATGATGAAACCTAATTTTTATTCCAAGAATTAAAGTCATTAGGTTCAAATTTATTTAAAATAAATACACTGTTTTGCAAAAGTTCCCTACCTGGTATTTGTGTTTCTGGCTCGCGCAGATTTGAGTGAAAATTCGTGAGACTTATAGAAGCATTTAAGCCTAAATGCTATGAAGATAAATGGACGCGAGGCCGTACACACAGACAACGTAGTTATGCACAAACGCCCTGGAAAGCAAACCGAGTTGTGTTATTACTGCCACGTACGTACAGTACTGCAAGCGTGGATGCACTAGCAGTATTTGTTACTATACAGATATATGTTTGCAATCCCAGGCGATCATTTACCGTAAACCCTTCGCAGAACTTTTGTCTGCAACAATGGGCTGGTCAAATGTACCCCTGCGAAAAAGGTTCAATCTCTTATTTCTAATATTAAAATATTTCAGGTCCGACATGCAAAAACTTGTGAACTCTGGGATAATCTGCAATGGGATTATTGCCAATCGCTTAACAATCAGAAATGTCTCGATTACTCTGCTCCATTGTATGTAAAATGCATTGAACATCTTAAGAAAATTGGAAAAATAACATGCGCAAGGCTGAATTAGTTCTCAAAAAATCCATTTTGCATCCCGAAACAAGGGCCTGCAGCTTTTCGGATGACGGGTCAGACGACCCCGCAGTGTAATAGGATTCAATCCATCACCTCAGTGCAGTTTCATACCATGTCTTTGTAATCAAGCTCGTTTTCTCCACCACATTTCACACGATATCTCAACTGACTGCCCTTTACGGAAGATGGAAATGGCTTTTTCTTGGAACTACAATAGGAATTGCTGCAGGGTAAAAATATTTCCATTTCGTGAGTCTCATTCCTAAACCAATATATCCATTTTGTCATTACACCTTTAACTTTTTTTGAAAATCGCGCAAGCAAAGATGGCCTGAGCAGAAGTTCGTCAAGAACGCGGTTGTAAGAAACGCAACTTTTTCTCGTGCAGATCGCAGTGAGGAAGGTGCATCCGTGGCGGAGGCGTTCGAAGGAAGCGAGCCATACGACCTGAGGCTGAGAGGAAAGACATCCACTTCGCTGGACCAAAGAGCATCGCTTTTCACTGATAATTGTGACAGTGAGCCCAGAGTTTGTTTTCGATGTCCGGATGGCGAATGACCCTGGCTGGAGTTTACTTTTGTTCTCTGCAACTTTACTGTCGATGTTCTTGGCTGCTGCCAAGCTTCAAAACTGTCGATGTTTTACGGCAAATCATAAACCCCACTTGAGAGAAAATTATATTGGCAGCTGATTTAAAGCTATAACTGACCTCTTGAATTAAACAATCTTTCTTCATGCCTAAAGAACCTCGAGTGATGTTTCTCGGTTGGCTATGCCCATGCTGTTCAGGTGGAAACCAGTTCCGCGACAGTGGCAGTTTGGTTGACAAGTTACAGAGTGCTTTCACCGTTTAAGCCAGTGGTTCCCAACCTTTTTCATCTTGCGACCCATTCGGAAACATTACATAAGCGTTCGGCCTCAGCCATTACCTACAAGTCTAATTGTTGAAATGTGCAGTTCAATTCTAAAATTTCGAGACTTAGCAAACTTTTTTCGCTGTTGTTCGCAGCCTCACAGACACCCAACCGCGACCCAATTTGGCGTCGCGACCCACCGGTTGGGAATCACTGGTTTAAGCAATGCTCGCAATAAGCTTCTCGAAAATAGCTTGTCCATTAAAACCTCTAGGCTTGCTGCAAGCTTTTGAGTAATCAGCCAGCTGGACTCTCCTTTCATCTTTTTGCGATGATTCAAACTTGCACATATTTATATTCAAGTAATTGGTCTCTACAAAGCTGAGGTTTTCATCCATCAGCAATTTTTTTAATAGGAAATCGATTTCCTATTAAAAAGTTGCTCATGGAATCAAACTCCACGTTTGTGGAGACCACTTGCTCGAAATAACTTGTAGTATTTTTATGATTTCTGCTTGGATTTGACAAAACCACACTTTTTTATCAAAAAACAATAAATGGATGATTGTGACAATGCAAACTTCAGTCACAGTTCATGTTAAAATGAACGTATGCTAAGAAAAACCTTGGAATGAACGATGTGGCCTACTAGAGATCAAGCTACAGACATGTCGCACGATTTGTGGGATAATTTACTGGTTTTAAATTAAGTTTTGAAAGCAGAGTTTAAAAAAAGATAATTGTTCACCTGTGTGCCAAAGAAAAGTAATGCGTTATGGGTTGAAAAGTAACGTTTAGTGAATTTTTGTACAGTCAGTCTGTTAACTTGTATTCTCATTACGTGCCACCCACTCTTTATGCACTATACTTAAAAAGTTTGGAGTTTGTACGTAGTTACGGTTTGCTGCAGTTATGGTCATCTATCGAAAACCTTTTCCTTCGTTCAGCAAATTTCACGCTTGCCCTGGCTGTTTCGCAACCAATGTGGTTGCTTGAAGGTATGTGCAAGAAGTAAAAAATGCTATTTTTTGCAAGTCAGATGAATCCATTTGTGCGCAATACCAAGGCAAAGACGTTATTCCGTGCAAAGTCTTCGTGTTCATTAACTTCAAAAAAGAGAATAACTACAAAAGAAAAACGAATAGCTAACAAAGATTTTCTGAGTTGGCCATCGATTTTGAACAGTTTTTTACGCAACTATTTACCTTCTGCAAATCGCTGCTCTTGCAATCCTCAGAAACGTCCGAACTGGTCTCATGTAGAAGCGTAAAGGCGTGCGGCGGAGCGGAGCAAAATGGCTGCCGAGAGTTCCCCGACTGTCAAGAGATCGCATGCCGCGAGTCAGTGGCTGTGAGGCGGCTGGAAGACGAGCAGCTGCCCGGCGATTCCGCTGTAATGCAGGGAATGAATGACCTGAGAAAAAATCGACTTCTTTGCGACGTAGTTTTTCGACTTCCAGAGCAGGTCCGTGTTTTTTTGTTTTTTTCCTGAAGTTGTGTAAATGCCAATGTGCCAACTAAATCAAAAGGAGAAATGATGCTATTTCATTCAAATACTCTTAGAACTTCTGCTTGATAATTGTGCAACATTTTTTACGAACCCAAATGGCTTAAATCAAAGTCATTTCTCCATTTTCTTCGCAGTTGACAATGACGTGGCAAATTTATTTCATGCTTTAATTTCGAGCGTTAAAAGTATCTTCTTAAGCCGAGAATGTAGAACTGGGTTGCCTGATGTTAGACTAATGTAAAATTAAACCAGGAGAGCTATTAACGAGAAATTGTTCTAATATCTGTTAACGTTCAGAAGAGGTGTCATTCTGTCGGTATCGTGTAATAGTGTTCCGTTTGACAAACAAAAATATTAACAACAGATTTAGATTCAGGCATATCGGTCATTGAGGAAACGGCTGTTGACCGCCGGATACACAAACAAACAAACAAACGCCTATTCATTCGAACATACAATCGCAGAAACTGGAAAATGCATTTATAAAGGCATTTATTTGGTTGTTAATGAAAAGAAGCGTTTCTGAAACGTCCGACACACATTTACACAAATCCACTGATTTCGGCGTTATTGTTGCCCACACGACTTTGCACGATTTCCAGGAAGACTCCCATTTTTTCAAAGCGAACTTTATTGCCATAATCAGGGTTCGAACGCCTAAGCGCAACCATAACGACGTATCCTTCAAGATCAAACGCATGCATCACACTACATCCAAACATCCAAAGTCATTCTCTGCTGTGATCTGTGTTTGACGCCTCTCTTCCCACCAAAATGCAGTGGGATCGTGGCGCAGTCATAATGAGGCTAGGACGATCGTTTAGCATGGTAGAACTTTACTGGAGTAGCATTTCATTACATTTGTGCACATCGTTCCAGGTCAACATGGTAACTTCCGAAAGGTGGTTGTAAATTAAATTTAAGAACGTCAAAAACATCATCAAACAGAATAGGTTCATCTTCAAGTATCTGCGGAAGAGCAAACCTTGTAAAGTTGAGACAAGCCTATAGTAGCGTTTAAGTGCGTAATATTGTTTATATCGTAGCAGATACTCTCGTAGAAATGGCGAAATATTGACCGATTCTTGACCAACGACAACCCTACCTCACTATATTTTTTCCGAAACTTAAAGTTTGTTCGCCTTTCTACAATTTTCCATCTACATTTATTAGGTGTAGTTAGGTTCCCGGTTTCACAGTTTGTGCCTGTAGAGTTTGGCTGGTCACCGGCGTTGGATGCGGCAGCATTCGGTGTTTTGTAGGAGATTTTTAAAGAAGGTCAAAGGTTTGATTGTCGTCACGTTCCTACACAGCCTAATATCCTGAAACGACACAAACCTCTGGAACGTAGGGATAAACACGAAACCTAACAGGGACAACGTCGCGTCAGACCGGCATGTTTCTGGTGACTTGATTGGCGTATACTTCACCGGCTTTTGTCGCGAAGTCTTTGCTTTCGCGGGTTGAGGCGATGCCGACAAGCGAATTAAAAGATGCCTGTCAAGGCAGCCCCTTGTTGCACGACGCACATCATAATTCCCGGATGTAATCGAAATCTCGACTTCTGCCTTGGCTCTTAAAACACAATGGTCGTGCAGGCAACCCGCCAAACGTCGATCACTCGACTTCCATTCTGCTAGCCACAAAAACTTTCGTTGCACGCCGAACATAAATGGCATTTTGGCTTGAACGAGCTCTCGTCTGACAAACCACCGTCACGCCCTTACCACGCCTTTTTCGCGGTTTTGCTACAGTTCGTGCGCTTTGACGAATTTCAGGATTTCCATGCCCACAAAGCAATTATGGCGTCGTGCAGCAAGCTTTGGCGGGAAACATTTCTGCAACCATCGAACAAACAGGTAAGTCCCACTGACAAGTTGAGTGCGATACACTGGTAAGAATTTTTTTTCTTCTGCAGCACGTGGAGTGCGTTTTTTTGAAAAGTTTTGTTCAAATTGTCTGAGGTGAACAAAAATTGTGGATAGTTTGTTGGAACATCGTTTGTGCAGCTGCAGTTTGCAGTTATCGTTCATAACTCGTCGATAACGTTGTTTCAAGGCATTGTGATCTAGCTTTGTTCAGACTGACTAAGGTGAACGAAAATTGTTGATTGCTTGTTTGGACATCGCTAAGCAACTGCACTTTTTGTTAATAACCAGTCGAGAGCATTAATTCAGTGCTTGGTGATGAAGCTACTCAAGCTTTTGTTAGGTACACACGGAAAGCAGTGACAATGTTCAGTTCATGTTCGGGCTAAAATGCTGTTATCAATATTAGCATGCCATGTATTTATAATCAACTTTGCTTATTTGTTTACTTACACTTCAGAAAGTTCAAAGAAATTGTTTGAGAAGTTGAAAATATGGGAATAAACCTTTTCAAAAACTGGCTACATCAGCCGTATACATAGAAGCAATTACGCTGTTCAAGAGACAAGTCCGCCAAAATAAAATGAAGTCTTTTTTTTATGTTTGACCTACTTGATGGTGTCAAAGAGAGGGCAAGCAGCACACGCCGAAAAAGGACCTGAAATCGAGAGCAGGAGCCTGCAATTAGATAACCACTAAAACTTTGCCTGTTCGCGTAAAATTTCGCAGCGGCAATTTCTACGTTTGCTTTGTCCAGCGCCATATGTCGAATAAATGAAGAAGACCAGACAAGGATCACGTACAAGACTTCTTTACGCGAAGCAGGGTTTCGATAAAGTGCAGCGGTAACTTTAGTCCGTTGACCGCTATTGAAATCGGTTGTAAACAATAGCGTTCCTTTGTAGAGAGAGTATAAATATCTGAAAGAAAAATGCCGCGAAATTTACGGCTTTCTCGTTCAGGCTTGGTCGCAACAGGTAGGTCAGTCGAGTACAAGAGATCGGCCGGACAGATTACGGTGTGCCACAATAAAATATTGCTCGGGCTCACAGTATTGCTTGCATGTTTGCAGAGAGCTAACGTGCTGGTGAGTTCATTCACACCGATCTACACCGGAGATATGGCCATCTAAATAAAAAAAAGAAAACGTTTTCTTTAGCCTTGAGTTCTTCCGCAGTGTTATCAAAATATCTGCCGCAATTTTGTTTATCCTTGCGCAGTTGTACTTGAAACAACAAGTAACTGATCTTGAATGGCACAGGGGCCAGAAAAACGGACCTTTTTATGGCAGAAGGTCGGAAATAACAATTGACAAACATTTTTAACGTTACGTAACTCTTTGAAGCTACTTCTATTCGATCAAGGTCTTCCTAATCAAATTTTGCCAAGACGTTTTGAGTATAAACGCAGCTTTTCAACGTTCACTGAGAACAAGACAAATGAGACCTATCAAGCGTGTGTGTGGACGGCAGAAAACGAGGGGTGGGGATCCAGTTCCTCTGCTATAAAATTCGTGCCATACCGCCACCGGTCGTGTGCAAATACCATTTATTCCTGAAGCTCGATGAAGAGATAGATGTGAATTCAAGAGGAAGTTTTGCAGTGGAGGAGTTTTAGCGAAACGACTTTGGAATTTTTGCTGGGGTTGCCACGATGCAAGTAAACGCCAGTCCGAAAAATGCTATTGTAACAAACTATGGCGGCAACGCCCCAGGCGGTAACCACTAAAAATCTGCAATGGATCAATGTTCAAAAAGTTTGCAGTCGTGGGGATGTTACGGGGTAGGTTGTTCGAAGATCCACAAACAATTTTAGGTTCTAGTTTTGGAAATCACTTACCTGTACTATTGAACTCATTCCAGTTTAACTCTTCTGGTAAGGCGTCTGATACCAAAACGTTTACAGGGAATAAGCCACAAAGCAACTGACCAGTCAGATTTTTTACTTCCCGATCGTTGCAGCTGTGGAGTAATGCATATGAAGTTTCAAACTTTTACCAATATCGACTTCTACGTTAACACATGAAAAACGATCTTTTGCAGGGACGGTTTTGTCATTTTTACGTTTGCATTTAGCACATAAATTTGCTGTTATTTATTAACGAAGTTAGTTTAATGCAATAACCCGCCAACTAATGCATTTTTTATTCAGGAAAATCTCACTGTGATTCCTGTGGCTGACATTTCCGCACAAAGCTTTGATATCTTGCTAGACTACGTTTACACGGGAAAGCTTTCTGTTGATGTCACGAACGTGAAACAAGTTGCTGACGCGGCCGAAAAGCTGAAGATCAGCACGCTGCTTCGAGCTTGCGGTGATTTTCAGTAAGTTGTGTTGCAGATTTTTACGCAGTCACGTGACTCTTCGTGAAACCAACATTGACCGTATGGGTCTAGCCCGGTGTAGCAAATTTAGACTATAGGAAAGGAAACAATTAGGACAGAGCATTGATGAAATTTCCTGAAGTTTGTTAACCGGCTTCGGTGGCCGAACAGCATTTTATGAGCGAATGTGCGCGTGCGTGTCGTTCTCAGCAGTACCGAATTTACTGGAGGTTGCTAGTGGTAACACGCAGCAATCTCTTAACTGAACAAGACGTCGATGATGGTGCCTCATGCAGCTATAGCCCTGTGTTTACAGCAAAATGGAAGGAAGACTTGTGTTTTTTCACAACAGATTTTTTTCAACATGGCGGAACACCTCTATAGAGTCTATATCACTGGTCCCGGCTCGTTTAATGCGCGGGCGGAAAGCGTTGAAATTCTATTCCTGCGCAACGTTCCTTCGCTGAAATGGCACCGCCTCGCTGGTGGATTAGTGCGGAATCATTGAGGATTACGACCCTCTTGCCGCGGCATCAATTCTAACCGACGGAAGTTGCGCGCGGTTTTGCTCCGTTCGCTGTTTCGAGCGCATGACAAAAGAGCTTCTCGGACCGCTAAATCTCTTCTAAACATCTGTACGTTGCCGCTGAGCGGAGCAGCGAAAGTAACTTTATTTCCTCGGGAATATTCCGTCGTAACGCTAATTTCGCATCCAGATAGAACGTTTTTCATCAAAAAACTGCATCAGAATGCTTTCGCTTGTAGATACTTACAGACGGGCGTCGAAACTTTCTACTGTACAAAGTCTTTCAGTTTATATAAATGCTTGCAGTGGAACCGAGAGTAAACCCGTGTCCTCGAGATTTAATCTGCAGTGCGCACTTTTACAAACTGCCGGGTCCATTTCGAATACAGTACAAAAGACGAAGTACAGCAATCTCCCGGTTAAGTTCGCACCCGTTTAAGTTCGCATCCCAGTTAAGTTCGCAAAAAATATCCAAAATATCTGGATTCAACTTTTTCACTAATTTATTGGTATTTGCAGTGAGTCAAACATGGCAACACAACTTGTCATGAAAAAAGTTAAACAAGCAACAATATGGTG
>JGI24159J19872_10009352_pt1 | contig 12839 bp, 9 predicted proteins | sample Ectturendosymbi4_FD_19872 | JGI IMG/M metagenome (IMG submission 19872)
CCATAAAAAGTGGGTTTGCAGACCCATAAAAAGTGGGTTTGCAGACCCATAAAATATGGGTTTGCAGACCCATAAAAAGTGGGTTTGCAGACCCATAAAATATGGGTTTGCAGACCCATAAAAAAATGGGTTTGCAGACTCATGCCACGATCTCTCACAGCTAAACTTAACCGCCATTGAGCGAAATACTTCCACGTCTCTTTGCTTTGTACTGACGACAAAGCCAAGAGACGTGGATGTAGTTTGCTCAAAGCAACCAAGTCGCACACGCAGGTGTGTTTGTGGCGGACGAAGACCGGGGAAAAACGACTGCGCTCTGATTCAAAATCACTGAACTTCACACCAACCACGGTGCGGTTCTTCCGTGAGTTCATTTGAGGCATAAATTTTCTGACAGTTCTCCGGTTTGTGTTCAGTAAAACGACCGACCCTTTTGACAGGAACCAAACCCAAAAGTATCTGAAGTCAATCGTCAAGGCAATTTTCCGTGAAACAACACCAAAACGGGTTTAAACATCGTTACTTGGCAACCTGCATAATGAATTAATTTTCTTTAAAGCACAGGCGAGATCAATCAAAAAGGCCGGCGCTACCGTATAGTCGTGCATGGCAATGTTACAGCGTTCGCAAGCAGTTGTAACTTATTTTAAAGTAATCAAAGCAACTGTTAAAATGGGCAGAACGGCCCAAAAATGGGATCCAACAAACACAAGCACACGAAGGAGCGTATAGAACAGTGGTTCTTAACCTTTACAAACACGCCGAACCCTTACGTTGTTTTCTAAGCTTATGTCGAATCCCGTTTTAGCCCAATACAACAGGAAGCAAAAATGGTTTACTGAAATGAAATTAATCAACAATTTGTATTTAATTACGTAATCGCCCCGCGCCTTTTAATGTTTCAGATGACCTTCGTCGAACCCCTGAAACGGCTGCCAGGCCAAGAACCACTGGTACAGAATATTGTGCTGGCATAGGAGAGGTGGTGCGACAGGCGAGGGAGTCTGGGCAGATCACGAATCACAACAGCGAAACTTCCGGAGACTTCCGTGTCTTTCTTTACACACAAAAAATATACAAAGGAAAGTTATACGATTTCCTCACCACGAGATAACTTTGATGTGAGCGGTGTTTGAGCAAAATGTAATCGTGAAGGTTCCTCCAGCGTCCGCCGCCCCCTTCCACACCCACAGGCTCGACCAACCATCCACGACTGCTTTCGTCATCATCGTAGAGTTCATCCAAAGGACAAGACACCTGAGAGAAGGTGGCAGTTTGTTTCAGGGTTACAGGAAACTAGCGACGAAGTGCAATCAAGATTTTTCTGGCCGGGACCGGAATAGAAAAAGTGCGACATTGAACCGGAAGTCAAGTAACCAGTCTCCACGCAGGTGAAGAGTTTGAAGTCATCAGCATTTAAAAAAATAGGAAATCGACTTCATGCAACACTACACATCGTCAGTCCTGCAACCTGCACGCAACGCTTGCGGGTGAAAATGTTGAAACAAGAGCAAAGAAAGCAAACAACTCAAGACTAAATCAGAACACCAGTTGTGGCAAATAAAAAAAACTTGAAAATACGTCTATACCAGCTATGTCCAAACCGCGGCCCCCATGCGGCCCAGTCGAAGGTTTTGTGGGGTCCAATTTAGGTTTTTTCGCTGTAGCCAAACTATCCTACGTTCTTTCAGTTAGGATCTGAACGCTTTCAGTACATTAGCTTAAGCTAAATCGAGTTTGCTAAGATAAGCGATTTTATTGTACGGCCCTCGATAAGATATTTATATAATTTTTGGCTCAGTAAGCCACTTTGGTTGGGCGTAGCTGGTCTATGCCAAATAATTGTTACCACTGCAATGCTAAAAGTACCTGACGCCGATTGTCGAGCAAGGTAACAGTCAAACCATAATTATATTAAGCTCTTGTTTTGTAGCGATAATTTTGTTCCGATTTCACTAAACCACTCTAGGCTTAATCAGTAATAGTCTGTGCCCGACAGAAATTTGACTTTCAAATGCAAGATTTGGATCGCATGGTATTTTGATATTGTGAAGTTTCACCAATTCGTTTAAATCTGGGATGGGTAAACTTAAACTCACGGGAAACACTGGATTCTATCGGGTAGGATAAGTCATATCGACTCTTTGTAAACTATTATAAAAATGAGATGCAAATTAACGTGTAAAAAAAGTGGGAGCAGTGTTTCCCACAAAGCTTGTCACGAATCAATGCTAGCTGAACAATCAACACTACGTATCAAACTGACAACTGATACAGTGATCACTGAAAGTCGTAACAATTTCGTGGCATATCAGATATACAGCCCGTGATTGGGCTACTTCAGCAAATAAACATTTTGCTGCTTGCTCCCTGCTGGACACTGCCCCCTTCCCCCCCTCTGTCCACATTCTTTTGCTCAACCCACCCAACCCAAGCCGGCATGTTCACAACTTCGTTGCTTTGCCCAAGTTTTGCAGAGAGTTACAAGTCAGTGTAACGCAACGCACAGTCGCCTGCCATTCGCTGGTGAGGCTGTGCATTCATCAGTTTTCGCCCCAGAAAGAAAAACCACTACTGCGGGGGAAACTAAACCATCGCGAAGTCTTCTCAAAGAGCGCAATGACAACGAAGATCAGAGTACAACACAATGCGCCTTGTACCAGAGGGCGACGTGGAGATTGAAAAGAAAACAAACGAAAAATGGATCGGATTTATCAGTATAGTATCTGGGCAGGTTCGGCGAGCGGGCAGGATCCGTAACGGGCCATATGTGGCCCGCGGACCTCACTATGTCCCCTGTTGCCGCGTTACAACAAAAATTACCCAGTGAATTTCTGCAAGTGGTATGCTCACATAAAAAATAACTTTATGAAGTAACAAAGTACAGTAAGAGCAATCTACGGAGTCTGCCGGAACTCATCCCTACTTTTACTTAGGAATTAACTCATTTCCGGCCGAAACACATCCCCACAGTAAACGCAAACATCGGTTGCCTAGGAGCGTCGCTTTAAACGAGTGGTTTCCAACCTGGGGTAGCGTTCCCAGAGGGGCCGTGAACCATTTTGGAGGGGTCGCGAGTAGATATTTTAAGTACACAGCTGCATTACATTTGCTTTTTTGAAGTTTTAGATTGGCGGCGTTGGGTTAAAGTGGGTCGCGGTACTAAGAAGGTTGAAAACCACTGCTTTACATGAAAACGCGATCTCTGCTTTGGCTCACCGCTCGGTGGTGCTGTGATAACGGGGCGGCGAAATCGAACGAGCGGAGAAATGCGCCCGAGGCCGAATGCTTTATCCACACGACGTCTCCTCCCCGCACTCTGTCACGTGACGTGTCGTTGCGCGGGTGCACCACCTTGCGGTTGCAGAATAGGGTTATGATGGAACACTGGGTGGCATATAGGGTTATGATGTAACAGTAATAGGGTTATGATGGAACAGTGGGTGGCAAGCAAAGTGACTCTTTATCAAATAATTAACAAAAGGAAGGCGTGAGAACAGACAACTGCAACCATCAGACGCAGTCAAGCTTCATTTTATCTCAAGCACCGATACTTTCGTCCAATAGTGAAGTGGACGTTTAAGAGTGTGGCTCTCTTAAGCGTNACTCAGCAAATAAAAAGCCACAATCGACCAAAAGCCACAATAAGGCCACAATGAAATGCGCCATGCAAACAGGCTATATATGGCAGGGCTGGCCAAACCTGCTCTGTGTATGAGCCGCATATCGTAAAACCCAAGTTGCAAAGAGCTGCAACATAAAAATCTAAAAACACGAATTTATTTGCAACCACGCTTCTGTGACATCACAATTCTTTTTGAAACGACTTGCAAAAGCGTACGGCACGCTAGCTAACACAGGAACATTTTACAATATTTCTACAGCTTGCATCAGAAATAAAAAATCAAAGAACAAATATATAATTATTCGGAAAGCACAAAGAACCGCAGTTCGGCCACCCCTGCCATATAATTTTATCCTGCAATTCATAGGTTTGTTGCGCCATCGCAGGCTACCTGCGCAGGAACACGTGCTGAAGATAAGTTTAAAAAAAGCACCTGCCAGTAACTAAGCTGACTTGGAAGTGGGTCGCAGGTGACCAGACTTAGATCATCATCGTATAGACTTGATGCAGGTGAAGGCTGGTTGGACAAGTAGCAAAAACCTGATGAGACCGACTTGTTCAATAAAGCTTACGTTTCATTCGTACAAAGACTAAAAAATACAAGAGTTAATTTACCAACAAAAATACGAACGAAATAATCATTACGTTACGTCACGGCCGTCTCAATGACGAGGCGTGACGTAGTCCACCTTTGATGGCACTGCACGGAGCACTGGCGTAACAATACAACATGCACGCCTGCATTTGAAAACCACTGGACAAACGAACTACCTGATACTAAGATATCGTCGTTTGCCCGCAGCTTGAGGGTGGAACCGTATCTGACTGTTTTGCACGAAGACTTCGAACCATCCGAGAGAGACGCCTGTGCAAAAGATCAGCACTTTTTCTTCCTCACGAAGAACTACTGTGCAGTATTACTATCAACGACGGACAAATAAACCATGCGTTGTTACCGAACAAATAAACCAAGCAACCATATACTGCACATTTCGTGAGCTCTAGCTCAGCTCTCATTTCTTGACCCGGAAATAAATGTGACCAGTGAACGATTCCCACGCAACTTTTTTTTTTATTTCTGACGCAATTAACGATAAAGTGGGACTGGGGGGTAATCGGGTGACACCGGTCAGCGGCCCCTACTAGCAGAGAACAATAACTCGATTGCCCGAAATCTCACACAATCCTGTTTCTCGAAATGCTGCCCATTCCTAACTGACATTGAAGCCTCCAGATTGGCGTTTTCAACCTTTACTCGTAGCGTTTCCTAACCGTGAATGTACCATTCATTGAATCCTTACCGACACTCAGAACAGTTGTTTTGAGAAGCAAACACGATTTCGTATCATGTTGCTTTTTCCGCACGACTGCGTCTGATAATTCACGCATCATTGCACTCTATCGGTCATGGCCACGATACAATTGTCCAATGACATAAATACTCAAAATAAACGCAATCACCAGAAGAAAGGCTTTAACTTAAATCGCCAGAATACTCTAACTCAGTGGTTGTCAACATGGGCGGAATCTCCCCCTTGGGGGCGATTTTGAGGGGCAAGGGGGCAAAACAATACAAAGGGGGCGAAAATGCTCAACCACTAATCGATCACTGAGTTAACTTCAGCAGGCTACTATTATGTCTTGTTAGTTTCTTGCAATTTCGATTTAAAATCGTTGGAGGTTGTTGCTAAAGCAATTCATCCGTTAGTTAAACCTTTACTCTGAATCGTCTATGTGCCCGGCTACAGTGTGGATTAGTTTCACAAGAATTCTGAACGTAACATCAGCGTCGTAAAACAACTGCTTAGTTCAGCTATTTTATACTTTCCTTAAATTTGCTACCTTGTGTTTGCTTCATCAGGCTTGGGGGCAGGCCCGTAACCAGCTTATGAGACCAGGAGGGGCGAAGAGTTTTCTGAGAGGGGCCCAAATTTTTTGAAATGTGTCCAATAGTTTTAAATTATGTCCAATACATTTTTCCAGGGGGGGCGAAATATTTTCTAGGGGGGTTTCGCCCTGCTTGGGGGCCGAAAACGACGTGTCGATAGTGAAAAGCGGGCGATGGAATAAAAAGTTTGAGAAACTGTTTGAAATAAAACCTGGCGACAACTGCAATGAAGCAACATGAGAAGCAAAACGAACGACATATGCACTCTCCTGAACGAGGCCACAGGCACGGAAACTCGACAATAGTGTAAAATGATATTATTATTTGTATGAATCGTGTCTATCCCATTATACCGGTCAGTTTTCGGAAAAAAAATTGTCGGCAAATTATTTCGGTGATCAATCACTGCCCTGCCGTTTGTGTGGCTGATATTTTAAGATGATACTGTATTTAAAACCATATAAGTTACACTGAAAGCTATTTTACTGCTTGGAAAAAATGGCTGTTAATGTTATTCCCAGAAAAGTCTAAAGTACCGCCGTTCGCTTAGTCTTTGATTTGATGCGTTGGACAAAAGCTGCCAGAAAAGTAAATCGTGTGTGACATTGGAAAGCATCAAATTCTGCTGCATCAAGACTCGCAGCAGCGAAGAATCAACCCCCTCCCTAGCGAACCTGGAATGCTGATGACATCATGGAAGCGTGTGGTCCGCTGACAGGCACTTGTTGCAGGTGGTGGTACACAACGAAAATGTGGATTGCCACTGGAACAAGCACGCTCCACGAAACAACCGACACGCCCTTCGCGATGCAGAGAATCTGCAAATGAGTTGTCATTGACAACTTATTCAGAGAAAAAAATGCAATTTCTATATTGCTGAAAAGACAATGACGACGAACACCGACAACACAAGTCAAGAAGTGGTTGATGTTACGCGTTTTGCAATGGTGTCGCGGACTGCTATCATTTCTCCCAACCGAGCCACTTTTCGCTGACAAAAGGTGGGCGCCACAAAGATATGCAATTTTGCTTTTTTAAAGGGAAACAGAAATGAAACTATTGAATTAAAAATTAGGTACCACTCAAAATGCTAGCTTGGTCTATGAAAAACAGGCTTAAAGAAACATTGAGCTTAGTACCTGAATCTCAATGTTATAAACACGAATACAAGCTCATCTTGGCAAATGCTGAGTAACTTTCGAAGTTGCCATCAAAATCTAGTCAAGCTCCAAAATTATGACTTTGTTTCCAAAATTGCAAGCACATAACACATTTAAGATGGTAATTTTTCTTGCTAAAAGATATGAGCATTACATGCATTTCAAAGAAAACATGTACGATTTCTTACGGTGCATTCAACCTGCATAAAATTTGTTATGCCCAATTTTTTCAAAATTACTTTCACCTTCTCGAAATGCCTTTACAGCAGGAGTGGCCAAACTTTGACCCGAGGGCCAAATTCGCGACTGCCTGGCCACTGGAGGACCGGATACAGTGTGAAGTCAACAAGCGACAGGTAGCAGCCAAGGCTGTTGCCTTACTGTCCAGAGTCAGAAACATGGTGCTTGAAAAAAATGTGCAAGGCGTTTGGCGAGCCGGATGCAGCCTGCGGACCGTAGTTTGGCCAATCCTGCTTTGCAGCCTTCCCCAAACATTGTTATGGCAAATATCATTCAGAAACCTGTTGTTCAAGTAGGAGCAGCTCAAATTGTAAATTAATTTCTTAGTGTTAGCTAACAGCTAGTCTTCTACTCAAGCTGAAATACCAAGAACATAAGGATCCACATGATAATCATGGCATGGGGTATCTTTCTTGACAACTCATTACAGCCTGACAATAAAATCTTGAAGTACTGATCCTATAAATTTTTGAGACATACAAGAAATTTAGGTTTGAAAACATGCTGCACCACAGCAATTGCAAAAGCAGTCACAAGCCAAATAGGAGATGCTTCAGTGAAAAATTTCTACAAAAAACTAAGCATCAGCACTGAACATCTGCAATATTCACTTTTGATGAATGGTAACTACAACACTGAGTATATTAAACTTTTCACGGACTTTTCAATTTTTTCTAAGAACGAGTTCAGAACAAAATTGTGAAAAATGCTGTTTGCATTTATACTTTTTTATGTAAAATATGAAATCTGCTTTTTGCACTACAGTGGAAGCAGCTTAATAAATCTATGAATAATATATCCATCCATCTATTATATCCAATGTTAACTTTGGACAAAAATTTCCATTTTTCTGTTAGAGCCGCTACATTCAAGTCTTTCCAATTAATTACTCCCTTTTTTCAGTTAATATGTCAAATTTCAGTTTAATGTGAACAAACTGTCATACACTATGAAGAAACTAGCCATCTAATTGGACTGTTTTTGAACATGTTTTTCATTGCTGTTAAAGCAATTTCATCTCTGCAGTATCGTTAAAACAGTTTTTCACAGTAACTGGAACACTTGGCAAAAAAGCGCAAATGCATGATCATTGCAGGAAGGCATTTCCACCTGATAAACCACATAACGTTAACCTTTTTCTTTGTTGAATTAAAGTGAACTGATTGAATTTTACTCTCCACGCCTACTGCTTTAGGTGTGCCAATTAATAAAACTGCTATGTATTAAATCCAAAATGAACTGGTCGTGAGATGGATTTAATGAGTGGCATCCACTGTATTAGATGATAAAAATTGGAGAAGGCCTGCAATTTAGTCAAATCTTCACATAGGTACATGGAAAGCATGGAATGTTGCAGGGAACTGTACAACAGAAACTGAACTTTTATATAAAGCTGAACTATACAATGTATATCTATAAAAAAACTTCATTTCAGTACGAATTGATATATGACAGCTGAACTAAGTAACAATTCTATGATTGTTTAAAACTAACAAAGCTTTGAACACAAACTACGCACACTTAGTTGTGCTAGCCTATGCACACAACAATTAACCAGATGTACCACGTTTTGATCAGACTGGATGAATGCAACCCATGCATGGTAAAATGATATGCATATCACTAATATCCATGAACAAGCTGCAGTCCAGTTGGTCGACAGAGCAAAACCCATGAAGAATGGAGACAAAATCCAACTAATTGTGGAATCATCCAAAATTAAGAGAACTGAAAGAAGTTGGTTTAATAAATAAAAGGAGTCACTGGCCATCATGCGTGATTGTACAACAATTCCATTATCTGAACAAAAAAGGAATCTGTATTACTGCTTTATATCTGAACAGGAAGAAAACAAAAAGACTGAAGTAAATTAGTTAAAAAGAACGGAGCTGAATGCACAGTTTTTATTTTTAACATATATTAAATAGTTACAAACATCCAGTAAAACTTTTGTAAACTATGTAATTAATTTATGTCCATGGCATGTTTACCACGTTCTTTTAGAAAGCAGGGAATATAAACCAGAAAAAAATGTGTTAATCTGAGAAAAAAAATAACATCAAATTTCATCTAGAACTACCAGTACTTTGTGTCACATGGCACTGCAAATAAATATAGTATGCATAACATTATCAACTTTCTGATTCACCTTGAAGGACCTTCACAAACATGAATCTGGATCGAATGAAATCAATGGTGCTCCAACAAGATTGGTAATAAACAAAGCAAAGGAAACCTTTTTAGTTATAAACAGCATTGTAGGTCATTACTCAGAAATTGCGAAAAAAATCACTGCTTAAACAAACATTGCAAGTGGTTGTGAGCTAAATTTTACTTGTGTTAATGGCCCCAGAAGAAGTATGTTTATTTTTTGACTCACACTCTTACAGAAGGTTTGGTCTATGTTTCATTTGGCAAGACAAATAAAAATTAATGAGAACATGGACCAAAAAATTTATAATCTTACATAACCATTTTGAAATAAAGTAATCCTTCACTTAAACACTTAAATGATCTAGCTTTGCTGTAAGGTTTCCAGGAATCAGTCAGCTGGGCTCTGCATTCTTTAACTTCCGATGATTCCAGCTTACACATATCTGTATTCAAATAACTCGTCTACACCAAGGCAACTGAGTTAAATTCATCAGCAAATTTTTCAGAAGAGGGAATCAGCACCATGCATGTTAGGACTGACGCATAGTGTTATGCATAGTGTTACATCAAATTGATTTTCTATTTTCAAAAAATTGCCGACAGATTCAAATCAGTTTTCTGCACATGGATAACAATTTTTCTTTATGAACAAAACATATTGAGCAATATCTCTACAATAACAATCACATTTTGTTTGTAAGGCAAAAGTAGATATATAATAATTAATGTTACATTTACCACATGCAACCAGAAGTCCACTGATTAATGCAGAAAAATGAGATTTGGTAAGGATGAAAATAAAGATATACATTCCCAGTGAGAGCAATATCGCACATGCAACCGGAAAAAGTCGGGCATTGTTTGCAATGGTGGGGGTCAGTTCTGAAAAATAAACGACTTTAGAATGGACAGAATCTGCTAACAGCACGTAAACATATAAAAAAAAAAACAAGCAAAACCCACCTTTGCCAATATGACTCCAAAACCCTGGTTGAAATAAATCATCAGGCAAAGTTTTGCACAAAATCATGCGAAACAAAGGTGGTTGTTCATCCAAATGAAACAAATGTTGATTGTACAACATACATATTGATGCGTAGTGAACTTCATCAAAACTGAAAAAAATTCTATATGAATTTATAAACTGCGATACAGCAGCAGAACTCCAGAGCAAAGCTACAATTTGACATATTGCTACAAATATCCTATATTGTGTCAGCCACAATAATGTGCCTGTTTTAGGTACATTTCCATATTGTCAGCATTTCACGAACCTGTATTTTGGTTACTTAACAATTGCTTCTTTCTGGGAACTGTGATCNCACCGTAACTTAGACAAATGTTGTGTTATGGCTAGCAACATCTCAGGGAATTACGCATGTTGCTGTTAATTCCCAATATCTTGNGACCACTAAAGACTGATTTATATATATATCTATATTTATTAGTTTAGCTAATATTCCAATGCTGCTTTATTTCAACTGTGTTTATTGTCAGGATAAGCTTTAGATTGTACATTTTATTTCATGTATATTTTCAATAAAAGCATATTGCATTGCAGATCAGTCTATTGACTAGCCATAACAAGGTTCGAGGAGAGTTGGGACTATTTTGCTGTTAAGAATATGTTACACACCTAGCTGCCATGGGACTTTTTGGAAAAGATACCAGTAATTGCAAAAACATTACAAAAAATGAACATAATTTACTAAACACACCTGCTTAGTTATCCTTACAACTTTTTTAGACAAATAGGCCTTAGTCAGGCACAGATTTACCATTAGGCTAAGAAGGCTTAAGCTTAGGGCCCTCAATTTCGGGGGGTTTAAAATTTTGGTAGTAAGGACAATATCCAGCATTTCTGTAAGAATTTATATTTGAATTCTTGTTTTGATTCAATGCACGTTTTTTCACTATGCCACTAACAAAATATCTTTATAGAAGAATAAGTGTGAAAGATTGTCAATGACGATGAGCATTCCCTTTTTAGGTAGTGTCTACTTTACCGCCAATATTTTGGCGGCAACAGATCGGCTGGAGGTATTGCGCCACTAGTCGAACATTTGGTCTCGTGGCATTATGACGCAATTCGAATAAAAAGGTTAGTTTGTCATGCAATCGGTGTGCTGCTCGTAGCGTAGTGGTTATGCTTCAAGTCTAGTATGCCATTGCTTTTTGGTTCGACTCCCACCTTGGCAACTTTCCTTTTCTTTTTTTAACTTTTTTCATAACTTTCCCAACTTTTCCATCAGGCGTTACGTTTAGGCTTCGGTTAGCGTTTGTTAAGGGTTGACGTTAGGGTTTAGGGTTAACGTTCGGGATTAGCATTAGCGATTACCATTAGGGTTAGGGATTAGTGTTAATTAAGGTTACCATTAGGGTTAGGGATTAGCATTAGGGGTTTGTGTTAGCATTATGGTTAGGGATCAGCATTAAGGGTAAGGAGTTCAGGTTTGGGATCAGCTTTTGTGTTTACTTCGTTTCTGCCAAACCTGTTGTTGCTGCTAGCATCTTGGTGGAAAAATAGACACTGCACTCTGTTTTTATGGCATTGAGAATTGATTATTGTTGCGCATAATGTGTGGAGCACAATATGCCTGAATCTATTTTTCAGATTACACAAGGCCAGTGAGGAACTCAATAAATATATAATGTGAGCATGGTAAGGTAACTTAAATCTGCATTTTTCATTGGTTTCATTGTGACTGTGTCTGTTCCTGATATCGAGGGAATTCAGAATAAAATACTGTAACATGTTTATGAATAGTAACAACTTGTTCAGTGAATGAAACGAGCACGGGTAAAACTAATTTGTGTGACATCAGGCATCACAAACCTTCCAGAAGGACCCCAATTTAAAATAGCCTAGGGCCCTGAAAATTTGTCTCTGGCAAATTTTCAGGGCCCTAGGGTAGGAAGGATATTTTAAATGAATGAAATTTTTACTAGTCTTGAAAAATTACAAACTCACAGAAACACCTCTACATTAACCGCAGCACTATTGTAATAAATGAGCAAAGTATTAAGTAAAATACACCACGCAAAATGCAAACAAAATACAGTACTATGAATCTATGATTGTTTTTACTTACATGACATAACTTGGGTGAGACAGCAATGCACAAAATACATAAATATCAGCAAGTAATAATATCCCAAAACCATGTATTGTTTTCATCTTGAATTCGAAAAAACAGCTTGGGATTTAATGTATTGAGATTGCCCGACGACGCAATAATTGAGAAATCATTGCAAGCGGCTCTTCAGTGATTCAACAAGCAGATGAGATGGAATGGCACAAAGAGAAAGCAAAAGACATTAGCGAGGTGGTTGTCGACAAACAAACAGGCTAGAAACTCGTGCGGCAAAAATATGCCAAGCATACGAATATAAATCAAAATTGTTTGCTGGCATTGGCAGTGAAGTTATCAGCAATTGTAGCAACTCAAACAACGACGAACGACCTACTCTACTTGTCAAACAAACGTTTGGCGGTACTCTACCATTAATCAAGCGGAACGACGCTTCCGAGTGAGTGACATAAATAAACATGAATCAACGGACTGAAAATACTTTCAATCTCTCAAAGTTTCAAGTCGCAACAAAACGAAGTTCACTTCTCTGAGTTCAACATGACAATTTACAAAATATTCTTTTGTAATTACTGTTTCGATGTTGCATCAGTCAACGGTAATCAAAAACGCTCATTTTTATACAAAAACGTCATTTGCCCAGAATGAAAACATCTCTGGGTCAGCTTTCTTTATAGCAC